>BNJV01000193.1_pt1 | contig 124429 bp, 165 predicted proteins | sample 8540591 | NCBI WGS metagenome assembly BNJV01 (sample SAMD00202457, study PRJDB9452) | human saliva metagenome | host: Homo sapiens
TGGTGCGCCCACCGCTAGAATCTTGATGTAACACTTAAAATCTTTTGGATGCTAGCATCTAGCCATTCCCATTGACATACTTTCGAGTTGGTTCCATCTCTCCACCTGTTCTCCCCATTCAAATCCACGTACTTTTGGTAGCGCGAATAAGGTCGGCGAAGAGCAACGAGTTAACGCCTTTCATGCGATATTCGGGTAAAACGCCGATGAGCAGCAGGTCACCTTTGTTTCATGGTATTTGATGACGCCAGCACGTGCCACCAACGCCGGGGGCGTTGGTGCCGCGACGGCATTTTCTTAGGCGCGTGTTAACGAGGATGAAATGCCCACGAGTTTATTGTGGCTACTCGTCTTCAACAGGGTGATGAGGTCTGGGTCAGCCATAGGGAAGTACAACTTACGTACTGGTTATTTGCCTTTCGGTAAGTTCGGAAGTAGCCATATAGGTGCCCATGGGTCTTATTCACAAGGTCGAAGATGCGTTTCCGTATCCTCCTTTGAATACATCGTCGCGTGTAAGCTTCTTTAAATTTGAGGCTATAACGCTTTTTTGTATCATCGGCAATCTTGGCAAACTTCTCGAGCACTTCGTCAGGCACCATCGGCTTGTACTCCGTAGTGATTGTCCACCTCGAAGCCTTCGATACTTTCCATCAGTTGGGGGTAGTACTCGCCAGGTTATATATGGTGGGCATGGTGCCTGATTGGTCGAAACCCGTTGTGAGCATGCCTTCTGGATCCATGTCGGTAAAGCCATGGACCCGATGAAGCGCATTCGCGCAGGCGTCCATACTCTTCCACACGGCATGAAGTAACGCCTCTAACACTTCTCGGTCGTTGATGAAATCTATCCATCGAAACGCACGCTTTTTGCGGTCCACTTCTTGTTGGCGCTGTGGTTATTGATGGCGGCAACGCACTGCTCCAGCTTTCCCTCTTTGTAAGCGAGGAAGTATTCGGCCTCGCGAAGTCGAACCGCCGCGTTTTTGTCTTTGCTCAACGTATTCATTTCGTCGCTGAACAGGTTTGGCGCGTCGCCACTCGTTACCCTCGTATGGGTCGTAATGTGGGATCGATGAACCTTTAAGTCGCTTTTGGTGCAGACTTTCTTTATTATCCTGCGAACATGTGCTATGCTATCTTCGTACTGTTTTTGTTCTTTTGCCTTTTCTCAACAGCCTTATTTGCGGTTCCGGGGAACTTGCTTTGCGCGTGGGTAAGGTTAGAAAAGGATGGTTTAAGCCGAACGTATCTGTGCTTTAACTTGCAAATGTACAATAAAATGCATGAACTTAAAGAAGTTTTGTAAATGCTCACTTTATCTCATCTTTTTGTTACTTTGCGGTGAATATGACAAGTATGGAATAAAGAACAACAGATGTTTGATGAAAGCGTATGGAAGAGGAACCAGGCTATTTATCGCAGTGTTAAAGCCGTAACCTTACCACGGTTTAGTTGCAATAACTTTGTACTCGGAATAAAACTTTCACACAACATTTGACAATCTTACTGCCATTTAATACACAAATGGTATGCAAAAACTCTCTTGCTTTGTTTTCTTGTTATGGACTAGCCTTAATGCAGATAAACATTACAGGCCTAGTTCAAGATGAGGCTGAACCGTCCCTTGGAGAGAGGTGCCGTTGTGAGTCTCGTCTCGGATGGAACAAAACAAAATGCAATCAGTGATGCAAATGGTCGTTTTGGTTTAGCCGTTATAAGGATAAACACTTCGACAACCTCTTAGTAACCTCACCCAGCTATGCCGATTATCATGTAAGATTGGAGGAATGTAGTCCATGATTTATATTTGGGTGAGATAACCATGCTGCCTGTTGAACGGACCGATGCAAAGAAGTAGGTGGTGGGGCAACGTGAAATACGAATGAATCGTAGATTATCATCCTTCAAGTTCAATTGAAAGCTGCTATAATGGTTTGGACTATTGCGGAAACATGCAATTGTACGATTAGGCTCAACACCATCGATATTTTCCTTACGCACATCTACAGGCGAGCCATTCAATTACTTATCAATGGCGGTAAAACAACTATTATGAGATAAAGGCCATTCCTTTACCCCGAAAATGTTCTAAGAATTGGAATATTACACACGATATGCCTGGGGCACGCTATGCAGGTGCGGCAACCGTTATCCCGACATTATCGTGAGATAAGGAAAGGGGAGGCAATGTTGGTGGCGACAACCAGTAGCGTTTCGATGCTGGGCTTTGGCGAATATCGGCTGTCTGCCAACTATCATGAAGGCAAATCAGACGAAAAGCCGTGGCATGGTGGAACAGACGACGACCTGAAATGGATAAGGGAGAATACCGAAACATACCTATAAACCGAACTTTAACCAACAGAGATGAGCGACCCTGGCTAAGTTCAATAACTTTGATTTCTCACCAGCCAGGCCTCGCGCAAAGGTTAACAAAAGCGTGTTCAGTGTTGCCTTCCGGAACAGGGTATAACCACGTGCCGAACTCCACTACCGATAGGATTAGCACTTTATGTACGAAACAAAACCTATCGCATCAACGACTTTGTACACTTGCCACGACAATTCGCCCTCGCTAGACCTGTACTTTCATACCGTGCTACCTCACCAACAGACTATCTGGCTAAACTCGTTGGCACTTATATCGGCAGTGGAGTAATCGTAAATACACCTTGTTTGAGACGGGACACAATGATCAAGACTTTGTTTCCGAGCAACGGGGCGTAGAAATATTCGCTCATCGCCGAAGGTATATACGAAAGATGTTCAACTTCGCAGCAAGCTTTCTTTCGGTGTTAAGCATACGCGGTGCACAAAACAGTTATAGTGGACAATAGAGAACCTAGTTAAGCTGAACACATCGGAGACTTACCTTTTATACCGAGTGGCTTTTTTCTAAACTGGGGAAGCCTGGCATATGGTTGAGATGATGCGGACGATGATCAGGCAACAAACAACAACCTTAAGCTCGCTAATCTTTCAAGCTGGGTTATCGCTTGCCCTGATGACAAACAGCAGCGATAAATACGGTTGATATTAAGGTTATGCACCTTCAACTCTCTAACGCGAGCGACGTTTCGCAAGACGTTGACATTTTGTCAACTGGAGCTTCGTCTAAAAAGCAGTTACTTTCGTATCGACGTTCACTTTCTGTGGATTGGGCGACGAAGCGCTGAATGTTGGCCTGCTCACAGGAAGGTACAGCCCCGATCTAAAACCCAACTATGGAAGAAACGCTATTGGAGAACCAACGCATGCGAACGATGAACAATCAACACGGTTTCCACCGTATTAACTTACCCCGTTGATTTTTAAACTCCACCCATTTGGCGATTGGCACCCTTCAAGTAACACCATTCTTCAACCGATTCGTGTAATGGCAACCACTACACCCCACACTCACGCCAACAGAATGCGCGGGCAACTACTAGCCATGTAGCCATAAGCAGTGGCACAGCTGCCAAATATGGAACGAGCCAGCATAGCTTGTAAGGGCGAAACGCTGAACAAAGAAGAGACAGCCATAATATAGCTCTTGGATAACAAAGACAAATGGGCGGTACAGTTGGTGGTGGCAGACATTCACCTACGCACCACCGAAGTGGAGAACCTGTCGCGTATTGCGCCTGCAAATAAACGGCATTGAAATCTGCGGCGCGTGATGATAAACGTGTCGTTCAATCTCGATTTTGTAGAAATGAGACCGCAGGAACAAGCGCATAACCAACACTGATGAGAATACAGGCGTGCTTCCGCAGAATAATGCTGCCCCAATTTAGATAAATATAGTAACAGCCGAATATATGGAAAAGGAAAGAAAGGAGACAAGCGCCTCACCAAAAAGCAGGTGGCGAGGCTACAGCAGTTTTCGAGCAGCGGCGGAAAGACTTTCAGTTTCAAAAGAAATCTTTAAAGGACTGAAACTCGACACGCATCACCGCTCAAGATGTTGGCCCATCGACGTGATGGAAGAGATGACTTGGGACGACTTCTTGACCAAAGTGACCGACAGTTCAACTCGCCTCAATCAGGCCGGACAGGTTCTCGAGGCCGTTTCGTGCGCAAAACCAACGGCAAAAACTCGTTCGTACCGACGATGGCTCATGCCCATCTTCGTAAGTGAGCGAAACTCAAGTCGAGCGCTTAACGGAGACCGTGTTCGCGATACGCAGCTGATGGCGCGCCGCAAACGCCATATTGGGAGGCGTTGGTTGTCGAAATTCTGAAACGCGCAAAGACCAGGTGGTGGAGTGAAACTGCGGGGATTGAGCGCGACATGGCGTTCTCGTAACCCCCGAAAACCTATATGTACACGACATCTTCGTGCCTAAACGTAAGCTAAGAAGAGCGGCAAAACGGGCGATAAGGCGTGGTGAAAATAACAATGGCCCGATGCCGAACACAAGAATATCATGGGAGAAGTAATTGACGTGCTTGGTCCACAGGCGAAAACGATGTGGAGATGCATGCCATCTTGGCCCCAATACGGCTTGCCTACACTTATCCCAAAGCGAAAGCAGAGGCTGCCGAACGCATTTCGGCCGAGATAACGCAGAAGGATTACGACGAACGCGAAGACTTCCGCGGTAATTTCCACCTGCACCATCGACCCACGAGATGCCAAGGATTTCGACGATGCTGTCTATTCGCACATGCTCGATAAGGGCCTTTGGCAGGTGGGCGTGCACACTGGCCGACGTGAGTCATTACGTTACTGAGGGCAGCATCATCGACAAGGAGGCCATGAAACGCGCCACAAGTGTGTATCTTGTGAACCGCACCATACCCATGTTGCCCGAACGGTTGTGTAACATCTGCTTTCCTTCGCCCCGATGAAGAGAAGTTGGCTTATAGTGTAACCAATCTTCAACATGGACGAAAACGCCGACATAAAGGCTTATCGTATCGATGCATACCGTGATAAAAGCGATGGGCGATATGCTTACGAAGAGGTGCAACAACTGTTGAAGACAACGGTGTTGTTGACGGAACAGCAGAGCGAACCTGCGCCGCCAGCACCGAAGGGGGAGGATATAAAGGCGAACATAAACAACGATAATGTTGGACAAACTGACGAAACTACGCGAAGCGCTGAAACGGTGCCATAAGTTCGACCGCGAAGAACTTCACTTCGATGTTGACGAGCAAGGCAAGCCCGATTCGCGCCTATTGAAGCGTTCTAAGGATGCCCAACTCAAAGCTGATGAAGAGTTTGTCTTTTATTTCAGCGAGATACGTGACCGAGGTGTTGTAAGCCAAAGGCGGCCGAACGCTAAAACTTTTCTGCTTATCGCGTACGATAATCCCGACCCGCAGAAGCTCGAAACCTTACGCGAGTTTATCGCGAAGTTTGGTTATAAGCTGAAAACAACGAAGCACTAAAGGGCGAAACTTCGCGCTCGTTGAATAAGCCCCAATGGACGAGGTGGCGAACAGGCGCAGGCAAAACCTCATCGAAACCATCGCCCTACGCGCCATGATGAAGGCAAATACAGCATCCATAACATTGGTGCTTTCGGCCTGGCCTTCGATTCTACACATTTCCGCAGTCCTATACGCGTTATCCCGGCGATGGTGCATCGTTTGCTTACCCGTTATGCCGCAGGGCCGCAGTGCGAACAAGGAACACTATGAAGAATTGTGCGAGGCATTCGTCGGAAATGGAACAGATTGCACAGGAGCGGGAACGCGATTCCATTAAGTATAAGATGGTAGGTTCATGGCCGACAAGTTGGGCGAAGGTATGACGCATCAGCGGCGTGCCAGCTATGGTATCTATTGCGAGATAGACGAAAACCACTGCGAAGGCATGGTGCCCATGCGCGATTTGGACGACGATTACTACGACACCGACGAACGAAACTATTGTCTTGTAGGCAGGCGACACCTGCCAAAATTACCAGCTTGGCGACCCTATTCACGCTAAGTGGCTCGTGTAGACCAAGAGAAACGTCCAGCTCGACTTCTGCGTGGTTGATAAATAAAACCTCACCCCTGTCCCGCTTTCGCTTTGGAAAGGAGGCGGGGGGCCGTGCTATTCATCATCTTTTCACGGCTTTTCATCCTTTCATCCTTTCACCTTTCACCTTTCACCTTTCACACTTTCACCTTTCACCTTTTCCACCTTTCACGGCGCATCCATCGCTTTCACCTCTTTTCACTCTTTCTGCTTTTCACCTTTTGAGGCGCTACAGCCATCCTTTCGCCCTTCACCTTTTCACCTTTTCACCTTTCCACCTTTTCACTCTTTCACTCCAATTTTCCTTTCCACCCTCCGCCTCCCCAAAGTTTTCCTTGCTTCATCAAAAGATGAGGAGTACCACCGTGATACTCGACGACGGCACGCTGGGCGACTCGCGCCGCATCATTGTCGACACACTGGGAAAATACCTGCGGCTACGCGAGCGCCACAAAATAGCAAGACAATGCGCAGCCTGTCGGGCTGCCCTTAAAGGAAGCTTTCGTGCGTTTGGCAAACGTAGACGATGCAACAGCTGGCCACAATGGCAACAACCTATCCGCAAGCATTTTCGACATCAACAATGCTTACAGGTGCGGTAAGCCCTTACGCCAGCGTGGTGCAAACCATTAAGCGCATGCACGATACTGGCAGGCCTAACGCTCACCGCCAGCCAGCAGTCGTGGGCGCGACTCGCTACCAACCTCGTGCGGAGCATCGGCATAGGCCCGATACATCAGCTTTATTATGAGGTGCCGACGATGTACGAACGCCGTATCCGGTGGTGCTCATACCCTCGAACATTTGGCGTAAAGCCCGAAGGAGAGCAACTCGTTGTGGAGCGTATGGCATTCGATATTGAGATAGGTACCGCGCCAACACTGCACTTGTGGCGTAACCTAACGGCACGCCTGCGGATTGGAAAAGGCTGGTGCCAATTGGGTAATAGAAGATTTTGCCAAGTATCGCATCCATTTTTAATCCCTTAACCCCACCACACAACACCACCGCACTTCGAAATAAACCCGCAAAAACAGGCCTTATACGTAATCATCAACCACTTACCGACAACGATGCCTACACTTTCAGTTGCCAATTTCCATTTGCAAACCCTCCGCGCGCCGAAGTGGGTACCTTCTTCGACCGTAACCACACCGTGTGTCAGAGGCTTTGCCGAGAAAGTAAAAACAAATTAACTGATGCAGAACGTGCGAATAACGAAGAAGAGATAGCCTTTATGCAGCATCACGCCGCGTATCTCGCCCCAATGATGCTCCCACTTTTTCTTGCGCGGTTACAAGAGTTCAAATCCGGCGAAGTGCATATCAAGACAAGCCCAGATGGGCAACTCGCCATATCCCATTTCGCGGCAAGTGGTGTTCCACCATCATATGAGAATGCCCGTGTTGTCCATCGTTTCCGAGTTCGATGCCAACATCACGGCAGGCAAAACCTATGATGCCGCCGTAGAGTGAACGCGCGCTGTCGATAAAGCTAGGCAGATATTGCGGAGGATTGGTTTTTGGCGACATGGGTACGCGCCGCCGACTGTCGTTTTATTGCATCCCACGACAACGTGATACGTGCCACCGAAAAGCCACCGCCGATGCAGGCGGCGAGCAAATGAGCGACATTTTCGTGCCGTGGAAAGGTCGCATCACTGGGTACAAGCAACGTGTATCTGGCCGCGAAATATGGGTTGGTGCCTATGGGAACGATGAACCATCAGATTATGGGGCCCAGAAAACGTCAGCGCTTATCTTTAGATACCCAACTTCAATGTGATGCGTAAGTTCAGCGATGTTTACGATAGCGACAATGGCATTTACCTCTACGACTGTTTTGGCATTAAGGTTTTCTTCAACAATCTATCAGCGCATAGCCTTGATGTTCGTTGGATTACGTGACCGCAGCGGCGTGGAGAAGAGCAAACCGAGAAAAAAATAATCGAGAAATACAAGCAGCTGGGCATCAATCCGGCCACCAACGGTGATATATAACAATAAGCAGACATCGACGCCTTAGAGATACACCGCTTTGTGGACGGACGTGTGCAAGACGGCTACGGCATGGGCACCTTCCTTGCTTGCGATGTGCTGGGATGCAAGCCCGCCAGACATTGTGGTAAAACTCACTAAGTGCGCATTACGAAAACGCGAATGGCACGACTGCGTAAAACTATCGTGCGATAAGGGCAAAACGCTGGGTAATCTGAGAAATGCGCCTATCTGTTGAAGCAGATAGGGTAGGTGGAACACAACGAATAAAACGAAGAGAAGCGAGCGAGCCGACTGTGATCGCCAAAAAGCATGACCTTCCGTTAAACACTTTTACTCTTTCATAATTATGTAAAACGGGGCTCGGTAAAGAGAAACACAGGTGTATAATGACAAGCGAGTGAAATTCTTTAAGAAAAATTCGCACCACTTGTTTTGTATGGTCATAGTTGAGTTTTCTTTTCCTTTTTCTTTGTAATTTAAGGCATAAAGCGTATATTTGCAGCATCTGTAACCATTTATGGCAGGTACGAACGTTCTGCCCCAATTAATTAACTCAAAACAGCATGTTGAGAGTTCTTACCACGTACGCATCTCGTTGCCATTTATAAAACCCAAGACAATGAAACAATTGAAAAGCAGTTTGGCGGTTGATGGCAGTGCTTGTGCTGTTGGCCGCTTGTGAGTGCCGATGAGGAGAAAAAGAAATGTACAGGCCCGGTGGCATCTTCCGTCAACAGCACCGTGTATGTTGAAGTGCAAGATGGAAGACCCTATCGCCCAGAGCCTTGCTGTACGAATGCAAGTTCTCGGTGTTTGACCAGTAAACGCACCTTAAAACGTGGATGCCTACAAACTGAATGACGTTGACGTGTTTCCTTTTCGGCCGACTTGCCGACTTGTCTGTAATGAAATTCCTGGGGACACAGCCGAGAAAAGCCGCGGCGAAAGGCTATGCAGATGCGGTGATAATGATAGATCGCGTTAAGCTGCCGATGCGTTTTCATTATGCGTATGCGGCTGCTTAATGCCGAAAAAATGTTGGGAGGAACAGTATTGCTGTAAAATCGGTTGGTATCGGGGCAAAACGATAGACCCGCCTGCATAAACAACAATTTCAAAATTGTTTTGCGCAAAACGAGGCAGAGCTATTCGGTAGGTAAAGTGGTGTGCATACACCCTTTGGCTAAGCCGATGGCGTTAACGCTCAATCAAAAGTGCTTGTATTTAGCAGCAAGGGTAACATTGAGGCCGACAAGCCTAGCCTCCATCAGCTTACCAACTTACAAATTTGAATACTAACAACATACGATGAACGTTTACGAAGATACTTGCTTGCTCGCAGCATTGGCTGCCCTGTTCGTTGTGGCTTGTGGCTCGAACAACGATGCAGAAGATTCTGCCTTTGTGGTGGAAAACAAAGTCTACGTGCAGGTACAAGATGAAAATGGGCAGCCCATAGACCCCCGACGAGCTATTGAAGATAATAAGTTTTCTGTTGTTGACAGAATCGGCGTTGAAGCGCCAGACGTGCCGAACAGAAGTGAAGGAAGGCGATAAGCTACTCGTTTTCTCGCCCGAAGTTCCGTTGAAGAGATTCCCCCACCACACACCCCCATCTTATGCCAAGACTTAACACGCTCTGATGATAATAGAGCAGAAACGGCATTACCGACGAGTACATTACCCAAAATGGGCGATTCCAAACGGGCATCGGATATTCAATTTGAAATATCCGATAGATGATTTTACCAGATACCGTAATCGCGCTACGGCACATCGAAGTTCCTCTAAATTTCTATCTTCAGGTTCGCTGTCGGATACCGGTGTCGAACTCTAAGCGTTTATAGTGGGAACAATGGCACAATCACATGTCGTTTTTCCCTATTTGGAAGCATGAATTAAAGAAAAAGGGCAAGGGCTACACGTTTGTCGATCCTATAATACTAGCTCTGGTTCTGGTCTAATCCCAACCGTTCGTTGGGTCGCTTATCAATTATTTTGCAGGTTGTTGGCATCGCTCCTGTTCCGCCTTTCGTTTGCTCGTCGGCACATCTTGCCCGTCTTATTCCCTCGACATGGTCCGCTACGCCTTCAAGTGAGCGAATAGGCTCAACAACCCAGCAGCCTGCACGAACCGGCGTTGATTTGGGTTGGGCCCTGCCCGGCCGAAAATGAGCTGCCCGCGGTGCGCCTTTAATGAACTAGTGTTGAATTTTTGGTTCTTAACTTTGAGAGGCTTATGTCTTTGGGATATATACGCGAAAACAGATAAACACCCCTCATTATGCACAGTACTAATACTAAAGCGGGAAAATGTCAAGATTCAACGTCATTTGTTTGTGTAAAGGCGTGCTGTGCCCGAAAAGTGCGGCAAACATGCTAACTCACAACCTCACCAGCTCACACTAACTTACACTCTTGTAAACTCACAAATAATGAGTGAGATTACCAACTTTTTAGGGCACTTTCGCCCGAACTGGCGTATAATGGTAAGCGTTCTGGCTACACCATATTATTAACCTCGCCACATGCTTTCGAGCCGCTTTTGAACAAGGGTGACGCGTTACAGCGTGTATATTTGACAAGATTGCTCAAAAGCGGCGCAAAAGATCTCGCGTGTTTTTGAACTGTGCCCAATGGACGAACAGGGCAATCGATAGAACGAGGTGGAAAGGTAGCAAGTTACATTCTTAACCAAACAGGCCTTTACTGCAACATCTGCAACATAAACAAAATATTTGCCTGCTTTCAGCGTGGCAAAAAAGCAACCAAGAAAAACAACAAAACTTTCGTGTTTTGCAAAAATAGTTACACCTTTAACTTTCGGATAAGCTGTTTCTTATCCACAACACCATAAATTACAGACCAATAAATAATGGATTGTATTATGACTTACAAAGGATTAACCACGAAAAAAGTTTTTTTACAGGCACGGCCAAAACTGGTGCTGAAAGGGCAGTTGTATTGTGCTGCGCCGTTTTGGCCTGTGTTAGCATCTGTGTAATTTGAGAAAAAAGGATTTGGCAATTACACAAATCTTGACGGCAGACCATTCCCATAACATTTAGAACGCGCTCTCGCCGAGATGACAAAAGGCTTTATGGGGCTTTAAATATTCCCGATGGAACGGGCATGCTTTTGTGTTTAAAAGACCGAAAGATCGCCTTCTGGATGAAAGACACGCCTACGCCCCTTTCAATCGCGTTCATCAGTGCAAGTGGCGAAATCTGCGAAACGCGCGATATGACTCCCGTTCAGCGAGGCAGGGTGTAAGAGTCGTCGCGCAATCTGTGCGCTATGCGCTCAGTGCCGCAAAGCTGGTTCAAGAAAGAACAACATTAGGCCGGATGTACTATAAAGCTACCATAACCGATACTGACGACACCTGCCGCACAAACGCCCAGCAGGCCAGTTGCCTGCGGTAAACTAACTGCTTGGGAGAGGATTGGCGTAGTAATGGCAATTGAAATATTGGTGGTATTTAGAGCCACAGCCATGCAACTCGAATTGGCGTAAGCCAAATATTTTACAAAACACTCTGCTCGCAACACCCTTCAGCGCAAAAACAACCCTCAAAACAGGCAAATGGCTGCAAATTTGGGTTTGGCGCGTTCCTTTTTCAGTCAATTTTGAGCATGCCACCTGCATTTTGCACCACCTGCCTGGTTGCTGCCGATTCATGTTTTTTGCCAGCCCCAAATTGCTGCTTTTGCCCTAAAACCCACTTTTAGGGAACATTTCTTATACAGGCCATGTATCTAATGGTTCTAGAGGTTGTTGCCTCTACCATTGCGGCGGATATTTATTGCTTTTCGCCTTGCATTTGGCAACCTCTTGGACTGCGTTTTACCATTTAACCTCGCATTTAGCAATAAATACTGCGCTTGCATTTAGCGGCATATTGCAGTGCATTTAGCACCAGGCGCACTGGCTATTTTGCACCAAAACGCAGTGCCATTGGCAACAAATATGGCCCAAAGTTGGTGCAAATGGTCGTTCGTTCGTAAACTGAGTCAGTTTTGCCGCGTCTGGCTAGCCTATTTTGCATTGAAACCAACCTTCGCGAGAATCGATGCGGCAAAGGTGGTGATTGGTGAACAGCCACTCATAATGTTAAATTCTATGCCGAAAAGCCGGACAAAGAAGTTGGAAGGGTTAGTGAGGTTTGTTGGTCTAGCAAGTTTGTGTGCTAATGGCTTTTCTGAGACATACAAAACCTTATTCCACTTTGTTGTCAGCGTTGGCAGGCATGCTCATCGATCAGGAGGTCTCAAGTGCGTGGGCGGATTTGTGGGCGGCGGTGCTTGGCAGAGGGCCGGTGAGGTGTCACCATCGGTACAAAGCAAGGTGAGGCTCTTGATGCATGTCAGCCTGATACACGATGTTTACAAATAGCCAACAGAATGGAATACGCAGGCTGCGCCGATGTCGTTCGGGATATTTGCGCCTCGACGCGCGTGCATGCGATGCGTATATATAGTACAGGTGTGTGTTGTGGAGCCCAGGTTGCCCGCGATTGCCCGCGTGGTAGAGGCAAAGCTTTGAAATGGTCTGTTGCAGGGGTATGCACCTGAAGAGTGGCGGCTATCCATTTCGCAGAAAGTTTCATTCCCAGCGCCTTAACTATTCAGCGTACTCTTTCATCGTGCCGCTTCCTACCTATCAAAAATGCGCCAAAACGACTTCGCCGCCACGAAAAATCGTGGATAAAAACACTGAAAACGTAAAATGGCTTTGTGCGTTTGCTTCTATTTTCGTAACTGCAGCATTCCAGTGGAGATGAGCTCCGACGAGAGTTCCTCATTTTCATTGCTCAGTATCGCGCGCGATATGATTGCAAAACGTTGTAAAGAACTTGCTGAGACAATGAGTTTAGCCGACAAAGTATTTTCTTGCCGACGTTAAGAGACTAGGTCGAAACGGCTTCGTATCGTGGTGAAATAGACCATGCCGACGGCGTTTGGATTGAAAGAAGACTGCGTGGAGCTGACCGCTTTATCGAGAACATTTGAACCGGGATGAGGAGTTTGTTCTGAAGTGGGGTCCGGCTGGACTAGAGGCAGCCCTTTAAAGTGCCACAACAATACGTGAGCACTTCATCGGTAAAGAGGTTGGGGTTTTGCGGATAAAGATGGCCAAGAAATACAGGGAATACTCAAAAGCGTGGACGGAAACGACTTCGTGGTTGCGGTACCGAAAGAAGAGGTGCAAAGTGGAAGGGAAGAAACGTCTATGCTGCGACGTGGACGCAACTTTAAGATGGATGAGTAGTGAAATAATACCAAGTATCTGATTCAGTTTTAATGGGTAAAGTAGTAGTAAATGACGAGTGAGTAGAAAGTGAGTATGAGTGGAGGAGTGAGGTTGAGGAGTTATGGGTTAAAGGTTAAGCCAAATGCTTTTTGGGCTAGAGTAGAGAAAGCTCTTGTAAACTCATTCGACTTGTCTGATGTCTCGTCTGGAGGTTGAAATTCAGCCAAAATACTTTTGAATGCAGAGTGAGATCACTCTTGCTCGAAACTCATCGGCCATCTGATTGTTCAATGTCTACGTTAAGAGAAGTTAAACCAAAGGGTTTGTGGTAGAACCGCAAGCATCGCTTTTCATGCGCCTTCGATAAATTAGCTCTGCCCGTCAGCCAAAATGAAAACTTGTCAGACTTGGCCCACTGGTCAGCAGACCAGCTGGTCACCTCGTTAACCTGTTAGCTTGCTCAGCTCGTGACGTATGGCTGACCAACGCCCATGTCGGCAATTCTGTAAAGAGAGAGCTGGTGCGGCTCGCGCGCCGCCGATACGTGGAAACCACCATTCGCACGTGCAATCGACGCAATGTTAATATGAGACTAAGACCACATCAAACGATAATAAACCCTATGGTGGCATAGAGAGATGAGAGAGATACGAGCATGGTCGACACGTTCAAGGTTGAACTACCAGAACATCGAGCGAGTGCTGGTGAGCGTTCACCGAAAAGCTTTCCTGGCAATACGTGCGCGTATCGCTCGGTGGCGACGAAAACTTCGACGTTATCGTAAAGCCAGATAAGGGCGACTTTGAAATTTACCAGCAACCAGATGATGGTGGTGAGCTGATGCGAAGTGGAAGACGAGAACAAACAGATTGCCGTTGAAGGAGAGAGGAAGGAGAGGAGGAGAGAGAGGAGAAAGGAGGAGGAATTCGAACTTGACACGAGTGGGCGAAGAAGTTACCGAACGAGGTGGACTTCGCCAGTTGGACGTCGCGCCATCTCTTAACGCTACGCCAAACGTTGGCATCGAAGATATTGGAACTTGGGCACGCCTCGTTATATATAATAAGTGCGGGACCGTGACCTGTAGGACGGTTGTATCGCTGGCGAGTGTACCCAAAAGTGTAATGAGCGCGAGGTGCTCATCGTGAGACGACAAGAACAACTGAGCTGACGATTCTCCCCAAGTCCGGGCCGAGTCACCGGCCAATGCCGCGAGGCGAAACGTGATGAGCCACGTTATCTTGCGTGAGACAACGAAAAGCGTGCGCTTAAAGATTATACTCCAGCGCCACCGGTCACTGTTCTGCCGAAGAAGACTGTTTGGGCCGAAGTGCCTGAGATTAACGACGGGTTGATTTCGATTCATGCCGCATCGCCCGCATGCCAGAGGAGAACGCGCAAAGATTGCCGTAAAGCTGACGACGGTCGTAATATCGGCGTTAGTCGCCTGCGTGAGGCGTTGAGAATCGTGTACGGCATCGTTCGCGAGCACGGCAGCGAGGAATATCGACGTGATGGCTTCACGGCCAACACCAGACTCGCCATGCAACGCGCGCTGGTCCTGCACAGGTGAGCGCATCAGCATCGACGAAAGGAGACCCGCAAAGGCCGAAGTGTTCTTGCGCCCCGAAGAAGGCCTCAGCTGGCCATTAGTGTTGTGGCTTGAGACTCGGCATTAGCTGGCATCGCTGCTTACCGGGCCACACCATCGACGTGTCCGCGAAGTGGCAGCAGAAGGTGCCGGCGAGGGATATCACTGTGGATGGGTCTGGACGTGGACCAATGGGTTATCGATGCCGTGAGGCATCGGTCTTGACGCGGCTAAGAGCCGTGCTTAACACCACCGTGAAGAATGCTGGTAGAGAAGGCCGACTGGAAGAAAGAAACCGTGAACGGCCTGCTACACGCGTGCTGAGCAGAGTTCGAACAGGATTGAAAACCCGGCCTATGGTGCGGAATGAAAACGAAGTGCCAGAACCAAAAAGGCAATAACAAAACAACAGAGATGAGCATCAGATTGAGGCGAGCAATAAGTGGATTGAGACATCGGACTCCACGGCGGCGGTGGGTTACTTAGAAAAAGAAAAAGCATGAGCTGGGAGAGTGAAAAGCCGAACCCACGTTCCGACTGAACGATGCGCAATATCAGGCCCCTTGTGAGAAGCGTTTCCGCCAGGACAAGGAGGTGCCTGTACCAACCGACATGGCTCTCCCAAAGACGAGACGAGGAGAAGAAACCGATGCGCGAAGACAGGATCTCATCGTTGCTAGAAACGGTGCTGGACGCTGGAAAACAACAATATAGCCTTTTGCGGTGAGATAGCTTTCTGCCTCAACGGCAAGGGTTCCCGCGAAGAAATCTGTCTTCTGGCCGATTCAGCGATAAAGAGAGACTAAGCACGCTGCCGTGGGCAGGGTTTCTGTTGAGAAACAAGAGAAGGTTGAAGGTGCGACGCCTAAACAAAGAGGTTGAGCACGGTTTGAAGCAAAAGCGAAGTGAGGCCGAAACCATGCAAACATCTGTGGAGAAGGCAGGAAACCCAGACCGAACAAAAGGAACAGCCTGCTAAGGATGCCCAAACCCTCGTCTGCCTACACCTGCCATCCGGCAAAAGAAATGGGCGAAAAGCACAGGGCGCTACCGGTAAGGCGCTTCAATACCGATAACGAAAGGGTGGAGCACCTACGAAAAGGTCGATACGGCGGAAACGGAGGCAGCAAGCTGCCACTACTCTTTTACACGTTGAAGGCAAGAGGCAAAAACAATGCGCCTGGCATCAGGTAATGGGAAGATAGACCTACTCTGCCATCAGCCGAGCACTCTGACCTGAGAGAAATCGAAGGAAGAGAAACGCAAAAGAACGCGAAAATAAAGGGGCAACAGGGGTGGCTTGAGCAGTCGCAAGCGCAACCGCATAAACAGCGAAAAAGGGTAGACATTAGTAAAAAGCTGCTAACCAGCCAACGCCAGCAGCAGAACAAGTGCGGACAACGGCGGCGGCAATAGCAGTACGCTGGCGGACGAAAACTAATAAGAAGAACAAGAAACCCAGCGCAAATCAGAAACCACTTAGGGTGAACGAAGAGCGTTGCACGCCAGGTAAAGGAAACCTTGGCGTCTTACACCGGTCGAGGCCAAAAATAAGAAGGGTTACAAAAGTATCGTGAGGCTTGAAACGAGCCGCACTGAGCAGCGTCTGAACGAAGAGCGTGCAGAGGAGCGCAAAGAGAGTAAGACGTTGAAGTTAGCGGGTTTGCAATGCCGTTGGCAGGTTGTGCCTCGATGGTGAACGTCTCGGTTAATCAGGTTATCGGTACGCTAATGAGCGTGCATCATGGTTTCTATCAACCAACGCCTCGATGCCGAAACCGGTAACCTTGTTGCAGAGAGGTTCGGATTTAAGACCGGTACGTAAAGAATTGCCCGAGATTTTCGAGGGCGTGACCGAAGGGCCGATGATGAGGCGAGACCTTGTTTCGCGTTCGCGCCATCGTTACTGCGAGTGGGACACGTAGACCATGAAGTAAAGACTTCGTTGCTAACGACCATCCACGGCAACACCAACGTTGTGCTTACGCAGGGCCGGCGGTGATTACGACATATCGGTGCGCAGCGTGAAACTGGACGATGGGCTGGGCTGCTTATACGCGTTCTTGGATGCGCGCCCGGTCACGCCTTTACGTACGCGCTGGCGCGCACGAGGTGCACAAAGTAGCCGAGCATCGCCATTATCCCATCCATTGCCGCCGACGACGGCGTGAGTGCCTGCCACCAAAGGGCCATCGCGCATGCACAAGCGGCCAACGTACCGATGGTGTTTGCCATCAACAAAGATAGAACCGACCGGGCGCTAAACCCCGACAAGATACGCGAAGACCTTTTCGCAAATTGACCCTGCCCAGCAGAAAGGTGCGTAAAATACCAATGCCAAAGAGATTAGTGCAAAGAAGAGTCGGCGTTAAGGAGTGTTGGAAGAAGTTCTGGAGGCCGAGAGTATGATCTCAAAGCTAATCAGCGTAAAGGTACGTAGCACATCATCAGAGAGGCTCCCTTGACAAGGTCGCCGGATGTGTTTCTACGCTGCTGCGAGCAACAGGAACGCTACATGTTGCAGCGACAGCGTGATTGCCAGGAACAGATGGACGTATTACGTGCGTGTTCAGCGATGCGTAACCAGCGCATTGAGGGTGCTGGCCTGCCGAGACCTGTGCATACTCATCCTGGTTTGAACGGTGCGCCAACGGCACGGCGATGCTTTCCACGTGTTGGAGCGAACCGAAGGCGCGCGACGCAGCCAACGAAGCGTTTGCAGCTGCAACGCCGAACGGGGCTTGCGTGCGCAAAACGCGTCTGACGTTGAGCATGACATCTCGCACCGCATTGCGTTGGGATCGTTCGAGAACTCGCTTACTGTACCTCGTCAGAGGCGATGCTGTTGGCATCAATCCGGGCGCGCGCGTTTCGTTGCGTCGACTCTCTGCCGAGAAGATGCGGGTGAACGTTATTCCGCGAGGCTGTGGGCCAAATTTCGGAGAACGACGTTACGCTGGCCCGGTGCGTCCGATGCGCTTATCGTGGGTTTGCCAAAATACGTCGCTTCGTCTGCTGCGCAGAGTTGGCCGACCAAAGAAAAGGTGGAGATGGCACACCTGTTCGGTTATCTACGATGCCATCGACGACGTGCATCTCGGCTATGGAGGGCGTGCTCGATAAGGTGAAAGAAAAGTAGTGACGGGCCAGAGTAGAAGTGCGCAGGGTTTACAAAATATCGGTGGGCACCACCGTTGCAGGCGGTGGCACAGAAGTGCACCGCGCATGGAAGCCGAAAGCCCGACTTGTTCGCGACGGCATCGTGGTTCATGCGAGGCGACATCAACGCGCAAACGCTATAAGGATGGCGTGAAAGAGGTGCCTACGGGTTTCGAGATGCGGTATAGAAAGTATCGTTAACTTCAACGCGTGACATTCAGGTGGGCGACATCGTGGAAAGCGTGCGTTATCAGTCGAACAAAGTTGTAGGGGGTGAGGAGTTTTGGAGTTGGTAAGGTTCAGCCAGGATGGTTTTTAAGGTTGTGAGTTTATGAGTTTTTGAGTTTTTGGGTTGCAGATGCCTGTTGAGGGTTAGGCCATGCTTAGCATCAACAAATCAACGCTGATGAGACGCAATAACTCATAAATTCAAAAACATAGAGTTCAATAACTACTCACTAAATCGTCAAAGGAACTATAAAACTCTACGAACTCACTACACAAAACTAACAGTAACATTTCGTACCGCCTTGTTTTGCGTACACGGTGTTTGCTAAACCAAACGGTAAGGCGCTCCATTGGGGGCTGCTATTCATCGCTTCAATACAAATTTGTATATATGGAGAGAGTAAAGAACAGACGCGTTTAGCGCGAAGTGTTGTCGAACAGAAATACGAAAGTTCCGGTTTCACCACAGACGGTGGAGAACAGATATTATAGATAGAGGAGGCCTTAGCAAAGACGTTGTGCGACTTATTTTCGAGCAAAGAACAGGCGAAACGTGGTTTGCTGGCGTCCGGTTGAAGGCCTTTAATCGTGGAAGACGTTAGAAACATGACGATTGGGCGCATGTAGACCTACCCGGGAAAATAGACTATCAGGGCGTTTCAATAGCATTACGCAAACCGATAAGCGAAACCTGCAACAAGGAGCTGGACGAGGTGGAAGAAGACTTTCCGATAAAGCTGGCCACCGCCCGAAGAGCGATTGGTGCTGGAGAGCGTGGCCGCGAATAGCATTATGCCTGCTGTTCACGGTGAAAACAACGCGCAAAGAGAGAAACTGGCAGAGAAGGGCGTGATATTCTGTTCCATCGGCGGGGCGTGCAGAGAAACCCGCGCGACATGGTGCTACTAATACACTCCGGTTCGGTGGTTTCCTTACGGCGACAACTTCTTGGCTGCACTCAGCAGTGCCGTGTTCTCCGATGGTTCTTTCGTCTACGTCCCAAAGGGCGTGCGCTGCCCAATGGAGCTAGTTCGTACGCTTCCGAATTAACGCGCAACCCGCAGGACAGTTCGAGACGCACCCTCGGTGTGTGCCGAGGACGACACCTATGTGGCGCTATCTTGAAGGCTGCTTACAGCCCCATGCGCGATGTAATCGGTTGCATGCTGCGCCGTAGAGATTATTGTTAAGGACAATGCCGAGACGACAGCTCGCCGCGTTTCAGAACTGGTACATCCAGGCGACGAACATGGAAAGGCGGCGACGTTTAACCTCCGTTACACAAACGCGGCCAGCCCGACATGCGAGTGAGAACTCAAAAGCTCTCGTGGACACAGGTAGAAACGGGTTCGGCCATCGCTGGAAGTACCCTTCGTGCATGCTTGCGCGGCGACAGTTCACGCAGGCCGAGGTTCTGTCACCGTAGGCGTCAGCAACAGCTCTCAGCAAAAGCCGACACGAGCACCAGGAGATGATACACATGGGCAAAAACACCGAAACTGCATCATCTCTGGGGGCATCGAGTACGGGCCGCAGTCAGAACTCTTACCGCCGGATTTGGTACGCGCAGCAGCTAGTGTACGAGCAACGCGCTCCGCAATTACAGTTCGATGCGACGAAGGTTTGTTGCTATGGGCGACAAAGTGCGGCGCGCCCACCTTCCCTATATGGACATACACAACGACTGCATCATCGAACACGAGGCCACGACCAGCAAGATCGGCGAGGCCCAGCTGTCTTTTGTGCAGCAGCGAGGCATCCCAGCCAGGAGAGGCAGGCCGTGCGGCTAATCGTGAACGGATACGCCAGGAGGTGCTCAACAGGTTGCCTATGGAGTTTGCCGTTGAGGCTGCAAAAGCCTACTCAGTGTGTCGCTCAGAAAGGCTGTAGGATAGACTAGAAACCGCAGAACATTAGGTCGGTCGCTTGTCAGCGGACGTGAGAAGTCCTCCTATGTCCATCGTCGCTCCTTGTGAGCTTGTGCCGTGGGGCGCATAGACTGAACCCGTTCGCACTTTTCGCCATCGACGGGCAGGCCATAGGCGGAACCAGCTCTCACACGTTCACCAGAAACCAATATTTCCAAGGGGCAGTATCTCATCCCACGAGGAAGGTTGGTTCGGGCTGTGGTGATGATCCTCAAACTGCGTGTGGACGCATATCTGCCGCCCACGCCGCTCTCGTTAAAGGCGGGCTACGAGGCTTACGAGGAATGGAACTTTCAGCGTGATACCAATTGCGGGCGACCGATGTGGCGATCTCGGCAGCGGGCGCTGTTATCCTGGTCGTAATAGAGTCATGGTTTGCTTCCAACATAGGCCATATATGAGCCTGCTGCTGTATAACTTTAATGGTGGTGGCTTGAGGGTGTTCGGTTGGGGAGCTGAACAATGACCGCTATGGCGGGGTGCGGTACGATGGAGATGGCACGCCTTCCGCATTTGAGTGCTTGCACTGCCATAGCAGGTGTCGATCTCTCTACTCGGTTATCGCCGATTCAATTGGGAATATAGTTGCTTCAGTGGGATTTAGTAAGGCATCCATCATTCAGGCCGAAATGCTAGTCACCTGCCTCAGAACCACTTTGAGATACGTTTGCGCCCAATTAGGCTGAGCTTTAGCATAGGACTAAAGTAGCATTTCAGTTCCATTTCACCGAGAAAGGAATGGGTACAGAGAAAGTGGTAGATGGTTTGATGGGCGATTTGCTGTATAACATTCTGTCTGGCTAATGCTAATAGAAAATAATAAAACAATAGATATATATATATGGGAGGCTGAAAACTTTTCGCACGCCAAGATTGGCGATAAAAAGAGATATTAAAGGTATCAGCCTCACGGTTGAAGATGGCGAAACCACGCCATCGTGAGACTAACGGTTTCAGGGAAAAAGCACGCTGTCGGCTGCTGGCTTGTTGTGGCAATCCTATATGTTTGGAAGTTACCGATGGAACGTGCGCTAGCAGAAAAGATACCTGCGAAATGAGAAGCCGAAGACCAGGGCCAACGAAGGCATCTTCCCTTTCGTTTCAGTGCCCCGTTGAGAATTCGAGGCGTATCCAGCGGTACCCTTCGCGCGCGTACCGCCATCAACGAGAAAACGCAAGTATCGAGGCCTCGAGGCCCTACATGCAGCCGACTTCATTAAGCTGATGAAGGAAAAGCGGCAGATGAGTGGGAACTAGATGCAAAGCTCTCTCTCAACGTTCGGTAAACAGTTTAGCGGTGTGAAACGAAAAACGTAACGAAATTTTACTGGATGGCCCATGCTCCGAACCAAAACGTCTATTACTCGACGAAACGGACTCGGGTTTGGACGTTGATACCCTGCGCATCGTAAGCCGAAGAGCGTTAACAAAGTGAAGTCGCCCAGCACCAGCCTGCCGTCATCGTCATTACGCGCTGACCGTAAACTGCTACAGACATCATCCGCGACGTTATACGTGCGCTTTACAAAGGGCAAAATCGTTAAAACAGCTACTACCAGCAGAGTTAGCCCGAAGATTGAGGCGCGCGGCTGCGACTGGATTAAAGAAGAAGTAGGAAAGTAAAGGCTAGCAAACGATGAATAGTGAAAACAATACTGCGAGCCTCTTTGAGAGCCAACCGCAATGTTATTTCACGCGCATACCACCGCAGTGACGGGCGCTCCGCGCGAGGCTGCTACTTTCAGTTTCAAGCGTTTGAGGGTTTCCTACCGCAAGACCGAGAAGTCAAATCACCGACATAAGCAAGCTTTTCAGACCCGACTTCGGTTTAAACCTGCCAGCAGCTTGCCCCATGCCTTCAGTCCTTGCAGGAAATTCAGTTCTGAAGTTGCGATGTTCGCGCCCTAAAGCACGGCCGTCACCGCTGTGCGTAGACGATGCTTTCGCTTGCACACCACGCCCTAACAGCGCACTTCAGATGGCGTTGTTGTTACTTCGCTGTGCGAATACGCGGAAAAACCCGCGATTTCATCGCCAAATACGCGGTAGGATTGGCACACAACATGCCAACGATGCCGTAACCAGCACTCTAACACGATGCTGGCAAAGACCGGAGGCTATTGTGTATGTTCCACAGCGTGTAGCGCGGAGATCCGAACAAACCATACAGAGTTATTAATATCCTGCAGCCGCAAAGTGAGACCTCATGGTTAATCGTCGCGTGCTGCTTATCATCGTTGTGAGCCATAAAGCCGAGTGCCAGTTCTCGTTTTGCGACCACCTTACCCGACGACCAACGTTTCTGCTGTGCCACACTGAGGTTATCGAGGGCGCTGTTGGCGATAACTTGCCCGACTAGACCTTTTACGCGTGGAAGAGAAACCCACGAGAAGAATGTACGCGTGAGCGGTGGTACATCGAGCAGCAGTCTATGCAGCCGCGTGATTCCACAATGTGATGACTGCTACACAATGGTGTTACGCGCAATGATGTTTCGATTAACGTTCTGTGGCGAGTTGCAGTGCAATTTGTCGGGCTGTGTTGTGCTGGACCAAGGAACAGCATGTAGCGTGACAACAACACTGCTGATAGACCACGCCGTGCCTAACTGTCAAAGTCATGAGTTATATAAATACGTGCTGGACGATGAGGCGGTTGGCGCGTTGCTGCTGGTTGGTGTTGGTGCGGCAGGATGCAACACACCGATTCAGGTGCTGCCGAAACGTTGGCTGCGACGAAAAAGGCGCCACGTAGCGCGCAGCCCATGCTCGAAATCTCGCCGACGGCGTGAAATGTTCGCGTCGGTCTACCGTAGAGTCGACCAACGATGCGGCTCGTTATCACGCCGCCAGCGTGGCATAGCAGAGAAAAGTAGGCGAAGTTGTTGCTCGAATTTTGCTTTTATCAGCAGCAGTAATCGACCAAAGTGGACCTCGAACCGCTACGCGAACAGCGCATCATCTCGTAGAAAAACGTTTCCGCGGCGAGTTCGACCGATGCGAAGGATGTAGAAAGGTATAGTAAGGCCTCACCCCCTTCCCCTCTCAAGGGGAGAGTGACGTCGTTGTCGGTCAATGGGTTGACGAAGGTTTTTAGTTGACGAGTTATTGTCTGGGTTGATAAGTTAACGAGGTTGACCAGGTTAGCAGAGTGACAAAGGTGCCAACAGTTGACAAAGTTGATGACAGCGTTGATGGGTTGACAACCCAGCGAGTTGTGTCAAGGGATGTCTTTCCACTCTGCAACCGCAGCTGGCGGCTTGACTCCCAAACTTTAGCAGACTTTCGATAATTGGAGATGTATACAAGATTGTTTTCCACTCTACAACAAAAGCATTTTGAAGCTTAACTCCTTGCTCCATAACTCCTTAACTCCTTAAATTCCTCGAATTCTAACTCCTCGAAAGATATGTACACTTGTCACCTCCATTTCGTTCAGAGTCCCCATTTTATCGCGCATGTGTACGGTAAGCGCATTGGTTTACCACGATAGTGCGGCGCGCGCACCAGCCCTTTGCGTTCTCGATGCCATGCCGGAGCGAGTATCTCAGCGCCAATGCCAACGTGTCATCGTGTTCACGCTATCTTTCGCGGCAGGCAAGCACGACTTGCACGGGGCCGCTGGGCGTACCGTGCGCCAGTTTATCAATGCTGGCGATAACGAAATCATCTGCTCGCGCCGTGAACAGCCGGGGTATCAACGCGCATGCCTCTTCGTTTTGCGGGGTTTTAGCCAGCCTGGCGACGAGGTGATAATATCTGCTATGGAACATCCTTAGCAACATTGTGCGTGCTTCAATTGCAAGCTGCCATGGCGGTATTGCCATTAAGGGTGTCCCATCGACGAGCAGGGTGACTTATTCTCGATAAAATGGACAAAATTGTTTTACCTCGCGTCCCGGCACGACTGGTTAGCGTTATGCGGACGTAAGCAATGTGTTGAACAGTGAACCCCATTAAAGGAGTTGTGCGCCGTGCGCACCTTCATGGCGATGCCTGTTTTGGTGGATGGGGCACAGAGCGTGCACTGATTTAGGTGGATGTGCGGAATTTGGTTGCGACTTTTTCACCTTTCGGGTCCTAAGGCGTATGGTCAACGGGTGTAGGCGTTGTATGATGAGGAAGAATGGCTGAAAAGCTACCGCCATACCAAGGAGGAGAGAGATGATTGCGACAGTGGGTTTGAAAAGACCACCTTTGCCGAACTGCCGTTTAAGTTCGAGGCAGGTACGCCGACTATGCTTGGCCACCACGGACTAGCAAGCACCCTCGATTATCTTTCGGCTTTGAGCATGGACAACATTCAGCGGCACGAACAAGACGCTTACCCGTTACGCCACTCAGCAGTTAGAAACTATCGATGGCATGCGGCCATTCCACCGATAAAGACGCCGTCGTGCACTTTCTTGTTGGCTGACATTCATCATGAGACCTCAGACCTTGCGCTCGATCGTTTGGGCATTGCCGTTCGCACGAGGTCACCACTGCGCCCAGCCAACATAAGCTCGTTTGGGCATTTCTGGAACCGTTCGCGCCTCGTTTGGCTTGTACAACACGCGCGAAGGTTGACGCGCCAGCACGAGCGTGCGTGAAGTGGCGGCAATGTTCTGAAGGCTGATCAGGGCTTTCGGTGCATTTGCATCACGAATGCAGTCGTTTGTAGTGAAACCAAGACTTTGTTGCTCATTGTGCGCTAACGATAGTGCGTTGCTTTTAAAATGCCGAGGATGGGGGAGTTTGTTTGTTCTAAATGAAAAAGTATTTGTTTGCGTTGCACCAACAAATGGGATGCAACCTGCAAACGTGTTTGATAGAGCCTTGTCCTATCGATGAAACCGCTGTTTCTTGCTTTTATGATGCTTTGGGCGCATGCTCTACCTGCGCTTACAGCCCTTCAAACTTCGTTTACATCCGCTAATAGCGGTAGCAAACCATGCTGTAGCTACCACCCGAAGTATAAAGGGCGTTGGCAGGGAATACGGCGCGAAATGCTACTTGTGCATTGGGCAGTTGAAGTGTGGGCTGACACTTATCTCCTTGTTCAACACGGCCGAATAAGTATTGGCTCGCCACACTGGAGAACATAATGCCTTTCTTTACACTCGCAAAGAGGTTGTTTATGCGCATCTCGCTTGCAGAATTAACTGATAATGTCATCTCCGCACTTTTCGTTGTTCTCTATGTTGGATATGTTATTATTTGCTTATCTTTGTGGTTGCAAAGTGCGGCATCATATGGAAGTGATGTTTCTGGAGCAAATGAATGGTTGGTTAATAATTAAACAAGAGTGGGAGGGTGGTAAGGTAGTAAGTAGGAAGTGACAGTAGTGAAGTAGGTAAGTGAAGTAAGTGTAGGAGTGGGAGTAGAGGGAGTAGAGTAGTAGTGAAGTGATGTGAGCGGTAGGGGTTAAAGCTGGATCAGCTTTTGCACTGAAGCCCTGGGTCGCCTGGGGATCCCTGGGAATAGCTAGAGAGCCCTGTGCTGAGATCAGCTGGGAACCTGGATGCCCTGGAATAACTTGAGAATCCTAGAACCGAATTGAGCTAATCTGGAGCTAGGACTGCTAGTTAGTCTAGAACTGCCACTGGTTAATCACAGAACAGTTAGTTAATCTAGGACTACTAGTTAATCTGGGAGACCTTCTAGGCAGCCTGGAACAGCAACCAAAGATGGTTAATCAGCACTGCTTCGAGTTCACTCAACTTAGCGCATACAACAGAGCTGGAGGCGCAGCCATCTTTTCACGCCCTTTCACGCTGCTTTTCACTTTTCTTTCGCAGCCTTTAAAGTTGCGCAGCCATCTTTTCACCCTTTCACACTTTCACCCTTTCACCCTTTTCTTGCCCTACGCATACGTTGCGCCAGCCATCTTTTCACCTTTCGCCTTTAAAAGGCGCTGGCCATCTTTTCACGCTTTCACTTTTCACCTTTAAAAGCCACTTTTCCACCCAGTAAAACACAAGCTTTGTGCTCAAATCTCATTTTGCGAGTTTAATCAGGGCAGGTTGCGTGAGGGCTGGCCGTGGATGTGTTTGGCTGTGCGCCGCGTGTTTGCTTAGCAGCCGTAGTAGCCCTGTTGCAGTGCAGAACGCTTTGCTAAACGACTCCGAAAAAGCTGCCGAAACGGCGGTACCTTGCCGTACGCAGATGAAACCGATGCTTTGGCGTGGGCTGCGTGGGGAGGTTTACGGCCGGTGAGAATCGACAAAATAAACATTCTTAATGCGAGGCATTCTTGCCGTACCACTTGCACTAGTAGCGTGCAAACGTCGTCTACGGGCGGTTATCGTGGGCGAGCGCTGTCAAGCCACCACGGCACTCCACGAAACGTTGTTAAGGGCGATTGCCAAGTTCTTGTCGATAGCTGCTGCGGCATTTTGTGGCGAGACTGTCGCGACGATTATGCTGAAATGTGCACTGCGCTACCCGCGCACGCACCGGTGGGACGCAGCAAAGAGCTATCCAACCAGGCGCACCGCGCTGCTATTGAAAGCACGTGGAATTTCGCCATTTCACCCGTAAAACTTTCAAAGGCGTTAAGGAAATGTTGGGAGGATGAGAAGGTTTTAAGTTGTGAGTTTACGGGTTGGTGAGGTTGATTTTAAAGCGGAGTTGAGTGTGGTCTTATGGGTTTCTTGGTTCCATGAGGCTTTTAAGCATATTCTTGGTGCCGATTGCTCATTCGCGCGTGATTAGCTGCACCGTTAGTTTTGTCTGGTTTGAGGCAGCGATTACTAACATTGTGAGTGCCACTTTTTGTCCACCAATCAGCTCAATCTTGCCGCAAAAATCGATTCTCGCGAAGGTTTGTTTTGATGCAAAAGTGGCTTAGTGAATGCGATGAGTCGAAATATTTAAAAGACCGCCATTTGCACCAGGATTTCGGGCTGTTTGCCGCTATGCTGCGTTTTGGTTACAAAGTACGTTGCCTTTGGGTCTACATACACGCGCGTTGGTGCTATAACGCAAAGGTAAAATGGTGCTAAAATGCGGTGCGTTTTGTGCACGTCGCTGACCTGAAATGGTGCTAAACGCGGTGCCAAAAGCATAAATATCCGCGGTAGTAGTATAAACAAAACCTTTGAGCCGTTAGATACATGGCCGAAAAGGGCAAAATAATTAAGCAGTTAGTGGGATTTTGGGGTTACAGCGCGTATTTGGGTGCGAAAAATAATGGGTTGGCAACAATCTAGAAATAGCTAAATGGTACGAGCCTGGCTATTTCTTAAAATTGAACATACTGGGAGGGTGAGGGTTGAGAAGGGAGATTTCTTACTACTTGCCGACTATATTTTCTCCTTTTCTAGAACGGAGCGGCGAGGTGGAGTAAATATTAGTAAAATAAAGAAAATAATTTGAGTAGGTTGGCGTGTAAGTTGAGTGGGTTGAATGGCTTTTTGTGTCATCATGAGTCTAGAAACATGAGTGGAAAGCCATCAAAGTGCTCATCGTAAAAGCAAACCAAAGTGTTCCTTTGCTCCTGCGTAAAAGGGTATCCTGAGTCGCCATGCTATGCGCATCTTGCTAGCTATTGGCAACAATTTTCCAAAGCAATTCTGTTTGGCTATAATTGGTGAGGTTGATGTGTTTTGGGTTGATGAGCGGTAGGTTGTACGTTGGTTGGTTGACGGTTATGCTTGTGCTTCGTGTGTGAAGTATCTTGTGTTGGTATCACAGTGACACGACTGGATAACAGCTATTCGTGCGTATTGAAGTGTGTTTTCTTGTGTTGAAGTATCACAGAGAGAACAAACACCTCTTAATTTATAGAAACATTATAAATCAAGATAACTCTTTTGATGTTAAACTTTGCAGGCGGTGAAATGGCGGATTTTGTGTATGGTTGATGAGCTAATATGCTTTTGCTCCTTGGCCTTCTGCTTTTAAGGCTTTGAACAGCTATTTTTATCGTCTACGCTTGTGGTTACTGGTAAAACATGTTTGTTTTACTTGTTAGGTGGCTTTAAGTGGTTAACGTGCATACAAATGTGTTAACGCGACTAGCTATGCACTTTCTCAAACCATTGTTTTCCACCTTATGTATAGTATATAGTCTGCGAAATCAGGGCTGCCTAGTACTTCGATGTCGTGGTAAGACCACCGAGCACAGAAACGCGATACCTGAATAGCTTGCAACATCTGACGAGAAAATCAAGTGCCCGGGAGTCGTCACCAGGTGATGCTAAGCCCTCTGCTGCCGAGGGTATCTTCAGTAGGATGCTGTATAGATAGCCGCCTTCAACTCTACGGAGTCGTTCTTCGCCGCTGAACATGAAAATATCGGTAAATATGGATTTGTGCCTTTTCTCATTGAGCCATTCCACGTCGGTCATCTCTACCGATTCAGCGCGCGAAGTTTTGAAAGTCTTGTTGGTGTGACTGTTAATCTCAGAGGCAACGGATGTCCATTTCGGCGTTGAGAAAGAGGAAAGTTCAACCATTCTGTCGCGTAACGGTGCTGACTATGGGGCGAAGAATAGTTTTGAGTATCACGCCACCCAACGTAGCGATGGCCTCGCGTAGCACTGGCGGCGTTACGCTGGCCTGTCGGCGTTGACCCACATCGGTAAGCAATTCGAGGGTTGAAGAAACGTTCAAGTTTCGATGTATGTTCTTCGAAAGGTAGTCGGTGTGCGGCAGTCTGTCGAGCAGACGATAAACAAACATGGCCTCTTCTTCGGTAAGGGCGATGTTCTCGTGCAATCGTTTGAAAGGAAAAGGCGAATGGCGGTCGGAGCCGATAACGGTGTTTTGTGTGTGAGCGTAAAGCCACATGCGCAGGATTTTCGAGGTCGTAATATAAGCGACGGCGAGCTATGTCAAGTCGGTCGGCCAGTAATTGTACGGTGTAATCGCGGTTTTCAGTTATACAGAGCAATAGCGCTCAGTTCACGGCTAAGGTTGTTCATTGGGTTAAAAGCTCTAAGAGGTGGTCTGGACTGCTGGACTAGTCAGGCTAGTCCGACCAGCTCGACCGCCAAGTGCATGGATTCTGATCTTACTTGTCACCACCTTCATCATCTCTTCAACGGCCTAACAGTTGTCGGTCGTATCCGTTGAGATAGTCTTCGGGTGTAGTTATACACTTCGATGTCGAGGGTCGAGCTGAGTGTTTTCGCCATACTTGCCACGCATGTCGCGACATCCACCTGGGGAATGCCGAACACGATGGGAGGGGTCGAGCAGGTTTCCCATCAAACAGCAGTCATTGTTCCTGCAACGGCGTACCTATCAGCTTGCCAATGCCCAACTCTTTATATACCCAGAAACCATGCCCGTTGCTGTAATCGTCTTCGCTATTTCCATTACGCACGAGGGTTTGGTCCATTTGTTGAAGGGTCGCTACGCACTAGCGTCCGTAAGCACTGGGTGTTGGTATTCTTTGCCGCTGAGCAGCGTGCAAAGGTCGTCGTGTAGCCATCCTCCGCCGAAATGGCGTTCGTCTACGATAACGGCATCTCTGCGTCGGTTGGTGTCGCTCACGCAGTTCGAGATACACGTGACGGAGCTTGGTGTTCATTGCCTTAACGTGTACGTAGGCAAACTGACCTCCGATAGGCTATCAACAAGGTGGCGGTTGTGGTCTACCCGCGTTTGTGCACAGCAACTCTTGTTGTTCGCCTGCCGAGATGGGACGTATAACCACGTCGAAACGTTTCTTGCCCTGTTGAACACCGAAAACGCGCACGGGGTTTTGCCTGCTTTTGCCATCGGAGCAGGGGTATAGTCTTTTCCTTTGCAGGATGCTATCGCCTCTATCTTCTCGATGATGCAGCCCGAGTAACCTTTGTGTTTGCGCTACGGCCGATGGTCGCGCTTGATTACTTCTTGCACGCGAAGGCCGTCGCCCTGATATTCCCGTATCGAAGAAAAGACCCAATTCTGCCGTTTGCGGTTTCGGAGCTGCTGCCCCAAAAAGCGTGCGCCAGTGTGCGAGGCGTTCAGTTCGCCCAACATTTCGCTGAGCATTTCGCTGAAATCAGTTGTTGTTGATGTGGGAAGGAACTTTTCCGTACACCTGTCCCGATAGTTAGTGCTCCAGCCTCCGTGCAGCGTAGGTACGTAGAACTTATCCTTAACTTGCTGCCATACATGGTTAAAACATGTTGTCTTTCGGCGTAGGGCTTGAAATTGAAACGCGCCTCGAACTCAATGTTCTTGCTTGTGTTGCTACCCAAGTCGATCTTCTTGATGGCGTTGTGGGTGCAGAGACTAAGTTGCGGAAGTGCTGTCGGGGATGAACTCGCCGCCGCCACGTTCTTCATCACGAGGGCGGTTTTGTTTTCGCTAATTTCGCGTTTCCAAAGGTCGTAGCCGCTCTCAAAAAGCCGCTTGGTAGTACAATGTGTCGCCGCCATTGCTCAGCACATAGTCGCCCAAGTGCGAAGAGTGGTCGGTAAGGCGAATAACGCGGTCGCGGCAGTTCTCCAAATCGAACTCCAAAGCCTTCACATCGTCTTTCTTATCTTTTTTAGCCGAGCCAAGTTTCAGCTTGTCTTCTTCTTTTTCTTTCTTGTTTTCATCCTTTTCCTGAACTTCGTTCTTGGCTAGTTCGCGTTCTTCCTTGTTTCGTCTGAATTTTCGTAAGCGTCGAGGTCGAAGACATGATGTAAACGTCGCGTTCGGCACCCCACGAGCCATGACTGCGATAGCCGGCACGGTCGCTACTGAAAAGCATAGCCTTGCCGCCGAGCACCCATCGGGGGCCTACGTCGCTGTATCCGCTTTGCGTAGGGTTGTGAATTTCGCCCTTTCCATCGGCCTTTACCAAGGCAACATCGGGACTGTTCCGCCGCCAACGCCGATATAGGATGAGAGCAACCAGCGACTGTCGGGGCTCCATGCAAAGCTAATGTCGCCATCGGGTAGCGTAAACGTACTTTCCGTCCATCACCGTGCGCACGGCCTCATTTTAATGTCGAGAACGCGCAGGGTAGAGCGGTCTTCGAAGAAGGCGATGCTTTTGCCGTCAGGACTGAAACGAGGTTGTTGCGAGGTTCGGTCGCTCTTTACCAGCTGTTCTTCTTCAGGTTGAGTGGCGTATGCAAAGCTTTTTCCTTGTCTAGTTTCCAGCTGTGCGATAGATTTGCCATAGTCCGCCGACGCTCTGATGCGTAAACGATGCTGCGCCCGTCGGGTGCAAATGTGTATCTCGCGCTCTTGTTCGGGCGTGTCGGTTGTCTGTTTGGTGGTGCGATAGTTGTTAGACGTAACATACACGTCGCCATGCAGCACAAAGGCCAGCTCCTTGCCGTCGGGCGATACTAATCTCCGTTGCCCCCAGTAGCGTTTGTCTCGTCAGGGTCTGTGTCTATCTTGTCGGTTACGATGTTTTACTTTCAGTTTCTGCGGTTGCTCGCCCTGTTTCAAGGTATATATCTCGCCGTCGTAGCCCGTATACACAGCGTTCCGTTGTTGGCGGCGGTTGAAAGCGCACGGGATTGGTGGTGTGGCGAGTTAGTTGTTGCTTGCCAGTGCCGTCGATGTTGCGCATGTACACGTTAAAGGTGCCGTCTTCTTCGCTGAGATAGTAAAAGGTATCGCCCTGCGCCGCCCAAACGGGTGTACGGTCTTCGCCGTTAAAGTTGGTAAGCTTGGTGTATTTGCCGCCGCGACGCAGCAAATGTCTCGCGTTATGGGCGAGCGATGGTGCTTACGCCAGGGTCTTCGTAGCCCTTTTGGTCGTGATACGAGCAAGTCGCCCGTTGGGCCTAATGCTGATGTCCATCATCGGGAGGGCCGAGAAAAGGTGGGGGCGGCTACCGTTGGTGCCCACTTCATCACCTGCGGGGAGCATTCTGTTGGCAAAGATAATGCTCTGGCCGAGGGTATGATGCTACTGGTGTAAAGCACGGTGTTGTTGTCTTTAAATGCGATGGGCGTCTCGCTGTTGCTGTTGGTGGTTTAGTCGGTGGGGCGTACCACCCTCGCGTTACATCACATACACATCCATGCGCTTCTCGGTTGGAGCAAAACGCCAGCTGCTTTGCTGTCGGGACTCCACACGGGATGCGTGTCGTAGGCGGCGTTGGTAGTAAGTTGTCGTGCTGTTCCACCCGTTGTAGGAACGGTGTAGATGTCGCCTTTGTAGGTGAAAGCTACGGCGAAGCCGTCGGGCGAGATGGCGCAATAGCGCATCCACAAAGGACTCTTGGGCCGATACCGATGTAGCTAGGGGCAAGGGCCACGATAGTCAGGGTCGTTTTCATCATCAAATATTGGAATGTCTTTATATTATATGCGATTGTTTGGATAGCTGAGGTGGGGCAGGGTGGCGTTTGCGCCACTTCGTTATGACTGCTCGCGCAAGATGGTTTCCTTATATATATGGCTGCAAAGTATATTGATTATTCACGAGACAACAAAGCGGTTGGGAGGATAAATTTTACAGTAATTTGTGCTGAGGATATTAAAGATGGGTTCTAAAAGCTATGCAAGAGGTAGCTTTTTAGAACCCATCTAGATTAATAAAGCAGTCCAAACATCCACAGGGTATTCTGTTTCTCGTACCTATTTCAATGTCGTCAACGGCAAGGAAACTGTTGGGTTCATCCTTTATTTGCTCAAAAGCTTTGCCAGAACCGCCTACTTCAAAAAGAAATTTGCCATTTATAAGGAAGTCTCCCTTTTGTGGCATGGTTACGCTTGCCACCGCTTGCAGCTGATTGTAGAAAAAGGTCTCGCGCTTGTTGCCAACATTGGTGTTTGTTCCCAGGGCTTCCCATCAGGTTGGTGTTGCCTAAGTATATTTTTCAGGGAGAAGATAAGTGCTTGTAATTCTTCTCTGTTTTTGTTAGTAACGAAACAATTTGGGCCTGTGTCTAGCGTATAGAGCATTCTCAAACAACTGTCGCTGGGTTGTTTCTAGTGCTTGTCCAAGCTGTTGATGTTTGGGACTAAGGGAACGCTTTGGGAAATGATAGCCTAGCAACTTCTTCGTTTTTCTCGACTGTTGCGCTACGAAACATTTTCGACGGCAGGCATGTCGCTTTCTATCACCAAAAGACGCAATGGCGGCAAGCCGTATGTGGTAGTCGTCGCCAGCCTCCATAAAAACGGATAGCAGCCCTTAACCAAGTATTCGTTGAATGCTTTGAGCACTCTTGCTTTACGAGGTTAAGTTCATGGATAGGAAACGTGATTGGCTAGCAAGTCGTTCAATGTAATGGGCGGATATTTAGAGCACCAGGAAGGCCAGATATTCCCTGAACGACATCACGGGCAGTGTGTAGAGCGACCGACGGCGTGAAAGGTCGGCTTTGGGTTATCCATTCCCTGTATAGACGAACCTGTATATACCACATTTAAGTCGGATAGCTGTCGTAGATGTTTTTCAGAACAACAACCCAATCGGGATATTTGTGAACTCCGTCCACGAAAAAAGATACCTCAACCCATGGCTATAAAGGTATTCCACAAGCTGGGGAAGGCTGTGAGTTTTGAACCAGATGTTGTCTAACGAAACCCAAAAGCGCATTATCGGCATTGTGAAAATGCTTTTTGATGTGTTGCAAAAAGCAAAGTGGTTTTTGCCTGTTCCGCGCGACCCGCGTATGCCAATTAGTCTTGACTTCCAGTTTTATTTTTGTGAAGAAATCGCATAAGACGCATATCTGTTGTAGCTAGTCTACGATGATGAGGCTGCCAACGAGGAAAACATCGTTTTGTTCCATATCTCGTTAATTGGTAAATGAATACTTGTGCAAATGTACAAAAATAACTTTTCAAAAAGCGAATTATATGCGAAAAATAACTTTTCAAAAAGCGACTTTCGGGAATAATAGCTTTAAAAAGTTATTGGTTGCACGTGCTCTCGCAGCATGGTGTTTACATCGGCTAGCAAAAGGCATTTTGCAGTGTCAGGAGAATGTTTTGGTGTGATAAGGTTGACTTCTTGCCGCCGTTGTCGGCTTTTGTCTATCGTTTGTCATATTTGTGCGGTATATGGTGTAGAGTATTGATAGTGCAAAAGAAGTATAATAAAGCGTCAAAAATACTTTGAATAATCACCAAAATATAGTATTTTTATGCAACGTGTTGCACAAGTAGCATACCTAAATCAAGGTATTGCCAATGGGCAAAAAGTTTGTTTTTGTGACAGGTTTTAGCCGAAAGCATCGGCCAAACTTGGCGTTTTATCGTGCAGGGGTGTGCGTTGTTCTTGGGGAGGAGGCGCGTTCCGTGTTTTCGAAGGTAAGGCGCAAACATGCAAACTAGCCCCGCAAAAACCATGATGCGCAACGCAAAAAGACGGCCCTTTGGCACATGGGTTGCCCAGGCTCGCCTAAAACAAACGCGATAGATAACAGGAAATAATACAAAACATAATTAAATAATTCGGTTTCAATCAATTTAGTGGTTAATCAATTCTTCTATCAGTAGAAAGGTTGTCATGCGTCTGTAACCGGCGTGGCGCTCGTTCTGTTCTGACATTCCATATGTCGATGAACATCGTTGCGCTAGTCTCTCTAGGCGAGGCATACAACGATCTCGCGAGTTTTTGGGTGCCAACTGGCATGCCGTGGTTGCCACGATGGGTCTTGGAGCCTGACTGTGGCGCACATTGTGTATGCCTTCATCCTCACGGCACAAAACCGCAGGGGCCCGCGGAAACGAGCGTTACGCCGTTACCAGCAGGCACGAGAAGGTGGAGTGGGCATCGCAAAAGCATGCTTGTTCTGGGTATGTATCATCGCCCTGGGCTTGCTGTTGCACCTCTCCAACTTCTGGTACAACATGATGTTTGCAGAACTTATAGGCGTGGAAATGCAGTTCCATCCAGCCGACGGGTTCGCACATCAAGGAAACATTCTCTAATCCTGTTTATGTAGTGCTCTACATCGTGTGGCTTGCTGGCCATTTGGTTCCACCTTTCGCACGGCTTTTTGGGTGCCATGCAAAAGCCTGGCATTAACGGCAAGGTATGGTTCAATCGTTGGAAAACCATCGGCTTGGTTTACACCACGCTGCTCATCGTTGGGTTTCCTCATTGTGAGTGTTGGCCTTCGCTTTCGGTTTGCGCACCCTGGTTTGTGCTGCTGCGCTTAAAATCATGATACGTATTAAAAAGATAAAGATTATGGCTATTAAAATAGATTCGAGAATCGCTGAAGGACCCGTAGCTGAGAAATGGACTCAACTATAAGGCTCACCAGCGGCTGGTTAACCCCCAAGAATAAACTCAAACTCGACGTTATTGTGGTGGGAACTGGTCTTGCCGGTGCTAGTGCAGCCGCTTCGCTGGGCGAAATGGGTTTCAATGTGCTGAACTTCTGCACTACAAGACTCGCCCCTGAAGGGCACACTCCATCGCCGCACAAGGTGGTATCAACGCCGCAAAGAACTATCAAAACGACGGCGACTCGGTGTATCGCCTATTCTACGACACCGTAAAGGGTGGTGACCATCGTGCTCGCGAGGGCCAACGTTTACCGCTTGGCCGAGGTTAGCAACAGCATTATCGACCAATGTGGCGCAAGGCGTACCCTTCGCACGCGAATATGGCGGCATGTTGGCTAACCGTTCGTTCTGGTGGAGCGCAGGGTAAGCCGTACGTTCTACGCCAAGGACAAACGGGACAGCAACTTTGCTGGGTGCATATTCGGCCCTGAGCTGCCAAGTGCATGCAGGAAAGGTAAAACTGTACACGCGTTACGAGGATGGAAGACGTGGTTTATCGTTGACGACCGCGCCGGTATCATCGCCAAGAACCTCGTTACGGGTAAGCTAGAACGTTTCTCGGCCAACGCCGTGGTTATTGCTACCGGCGGATATGGCAACGCCTACTCCTCTCCACCAACGCTATGGGCTGCTGGCACTGCGCCGCCATACGAGTGTTACCGCAAAGGGAGCTTACTTTGCCAACCCCTGCCTACGTGCAAAGTCACCCCACTTGTATTCCTGTACGCGCGACAAAGCGGTCTAAACTGACGCTGATGTCTGAGTCGTTGCGTAACGACGGCCGTATCTGGGTGCCCAAGAAGATTGAAGATGCTGAGGCATTGCAGGCGGGACAGAAACGCGGCTCGGACATTCCTGAAGAAGATCGCGACTATTGCTGCGGGAGCGTCGCTATCCGCCTTCGGCAACTGGGTGACCTCGCGACGTGGCCTCTCGTGCCGCAAAGGAGCGTTGCGACAGAGGATTCGGCATAAACAACACGGGTCTTGCTGTGTTCCTCGATTTCTCTGAGAGCATCGAACGCCTTGGACTCGAAGCCATTCAGCAGCGTTATGGCAACCTCTTCGACATGTACGAAGAGATTACCGACGTTAATCCGGGCGAATTGGGCCAACGAGATTAACGGCGTGAAGTATCTAAACCCGATGATGATTTACCCTGCCATACACTACACGATGGGTGGTATCTGGGTAGACTACGAGCTGATGACCCTCTATTAAGGGTCTTTCGCTGTGGCGAGTGCAACTTCTCAGACCACGGAGCAAACCGTTTGGGTGCGTCGGCACTGATCGTCAAAGGTCTGGCCGACGGCTACTTTAATGCTGCCTTACACCATCCAGAACTACTTGCCGACCAAGCTATTTGGCCACGCCTTTCTACCGACCTGCCCGAGTTGCGGAGGCCGAGAAGGGTGTGCAAGACGAAATAGACAGACTGATGGGCATTCAAGGTCAGCGTTCGTAGACTCGATACACAAGAGCTGGGCCACATCCTATGGGGAACACGTGGGTATGGGTCGTACGGCCGAGGGTCTGCGCGAGGGTATCAAGAAGTTGAAAGAGGCTGCGTAAGGAGTTCGACAGCAACCTCTTTATCCCTGGTTCGAAAGAAGCGAACGTTGAACCTGACAAGGCTATCCACCTGCGCGACTTTATCATCATGGGCGAACTCGAAGCCTACGACGCACTTTCGCGTAACGAGAGTTGCGGCGGACACTTCCGCGAGGAATACCAAACGGAAGAGGTGAGGCCAAACGCGACGATGAGAACTTCTTCGACGTTGGTTGCTGGAAGTATCGAGCAACGACACCACCGAGCCCGAACTCATTAAGGAGCCTCTGGAATACGAAGCGATAAAGGTTCAAACACGTAACTATAAGCAATTAAGTGTTAACGAGTTGACAAGTTGACGGGTTAACTCTCGTCAACTTAAACAAAAAGTAAATCACATGGACAAAATATAAGTTTCACACTTAAAGTGTGGCGTCAGAATGGACCCAAAGCCAAAAGGGCATTTTTGATACGTTCGAAATGAAAGATATACCTGGCGACACTTCGTTCTTAGAGATGCTCGACATCCTTAACGAACAGCTTATCGAGGCACGCCAAGAGCCTTTCGTGTTCGACCACGACTGTCGCGAAGGCATCTGCGGTATGTGTTCGCTCTACATCAACGGCCATCCGCACGGCCTGCTGCACGGGTGCAACCACCTGTCAGCTCTACATGCGTCGCTTTAACGATGGCGACGTGATTGCCGTCGAACCTTGGCGTTCGGCAGGTTTCCTGTCATTAAAGACTGCACGGTAGACCGCGGCGCATTTTGATAAGATTATCCAAGCAGGCGGTTACACCACCGATTCGCACGGGTCAGCCCCAGGATGCCAACGCCATCCTCATTCCTAAGGAAGATGCCGACGAGGCAATGGACTCGCGCAACGTGCATCGGTTGTGGCGCTTGTGTAGCAGCTTGCAAGAATGGTTCGGCCATGCTTTTCGTTAGTCTCGAAGGTTAGTCAGCTGGCATTGCTGCCCCAAGGAAAGCGAGGCCGCTAAACGCGCCAAGGCAATGGTGATGACGATGGAAGAGTTGGGCTTTTGGAAACTGCACCAACACTCGCGCTTGCGAGGCCGAATGCCCTCAAGAACGAGTCTATCGCCAACGATCGCACGCCTTAACCGGGCGAGTTTATTTCGGCTAAGTTGGCTGACTAAACGCAAGGGCATAACCAAACAGTGCAACGAACATCTCACACTTCGCCCTAAGCGCAAGTGCAGATGTTTCGCGTGCTAATAATCATGTGAGAACGTTCTATGGTAAGGCCATAGAACGTTCTCGCGTTTTGAGCTATTAGTTGGTTGATGAGATACAAAGCCATCAAAATTATTAATCAGCTATAGCTTATTATTTCCAAGCAATACTTATTAGTAACATCATTTTTCCACTGCTGCACCCCATCTAATTTGCTCAATGCTAGAAAGGCTGTCTATTCTATTGTATGGCTCGTCAAGAACTCTCAAAAATGGCATCATCATTGATAATAAAAGTTAATGATGATTTTGCTTTCCCACTGAGTCGGCATCAATCTTCTTAATTATTTCTGCCAAGCTATTTCCATTTATTGTAGAAAGGTATATCTTACTAGCCAAAGGCAGGTCGATAAAGTATGCTTTACTAATGGCATTGAGTACTTGTATGTTCCTTCTGTAGCCCGCACTACAATGCATCTGTTCAACCTTGTCTTTCAAACAGGTTTTTCATAGTCACTTATAGTGCTGCTACTTAAATCTAACTCTATACCTTTTTGTTAAACGTCCCAGATTCGAGAATACTACTTATTACATCAAATTTATTCATAGGCGATAAAGATGTTTAAAGGGTTCTACATTAATTGTAAGCTCTTTTTGCGTCTTATGTTTAACGCGGTGATTATTATTTCTTCTTTCTTAAATTATATTTTGCGCTCATCAGGCATAGTTTTGATTTTGAGCGAATAAGTTCTAACTCATTCTTTAGTGTAGGAATCATTTCCAGCATTTCAACAATATGCTTTTCGCTCTTCATCACCTGGCTTGCAATGGTTGAAAAGTTGTCTCTAACTATGGATAAATTGTTTTCTTTGGCAACCTCGCGTATTATTTCTGTCAGTCTTACCATAGCAGGTAGATTCGATATGTTTTCTGAAAGCAGATTACATATCAGCGGTGTATGGTCGATATGGATTTTGCATAGCTGGCTTATTTCCATAAAACGAGCAGGCGCAGTGGCTTCTTCTGTTTGAGTTAGCATTCTGGCAGTTGTTCCATCCAGTAGCTTAACAGTTACCTTTTGTTGTAAGATTGATGATAATTGTATCATTCTCGCTCAGCTCAGCCAAAATAAAGTCACCTTTGTCGGTTATTACATGTGTTTCTGCAATGCAATCGTCTATCCACCTATTAGACCATTTGTAATCGTCCTTACGCTCAACGTGTTTTTGCTATAGCTTTACTGCTTAATCTAAATAAGCGGTTGATGATGCTTATAGGGTAAAAACACATCCTTAGCTCACTCATACGGTTTTGAGTAATAAGTCTGAGCGAAATTATTCTCGATCGTTTGGTAATCATGAAAGTCTTTGTTACACCACTAAATCCTAACTGGCTAATATCAGTCATTTCTTCTTCGGGTCCTCCTCATCGGTTGAGTCGCCGTTAATAAACTCTTCATTGACGAATTGTCCATACTTACGCAGGGCACTAAGCGCATCTCTTAAAGAAGGAATTGGCATCCACTGACAATCGTTGTTGTCACATAGCATATTTCAATATATTGTCTAGTAATGTAAAGAAGCCAAGCACTTTCCCTTCCTTTTTGGCTTTTAGGAAAATGGGTATTAAGCTCAAATAGGCCGCCTAGAAGCGTTTGTGATTTAGCGGAAATAGTCTGTAGACAGCGTGCGATTCAATCTTTTTAGTCGAGAGATGTAGCTTTGAGCACTTGTTTTTCCTTTCTCATCAGTTGTCGTTAGCCAATGTATGAACTCTTCTTCTGCAAACAATTGCTTATAGACATTTGCTCCTTTGCATAACTGGTTTGTTGCTTTTTCTTACCACTAAATTTAGGTAAAACCCACTCTTCTATAAAGCGGCGATAGTTTCTGAAGGCACTTCTCCAGTCGCTCACTAGCTTAGGGGAAAAGCCATAATCTTCATCTTTGGCCAATTCAAAACCATTCATTAACAACATTAAGATATTTATCAAACAAAACGGATACACCCTTATATGTCGCCTGCCTCAACTCCTTGAGTAGTAATTCAAAGAAATCTTCTGTCAGATGAGAACAATTGTTTATCTGCTGATTTGATATAGCTAGTATAGGCATTGGCTACATTCTCGGTTTTTCTCGTCGTTAGTAACCATCCATCTCCTTATACTCTCTGCCATATAAGGAACTTTAATGCAAAACACGTCTCTTTCGATTTCTCTTTGGATCTCTGCGTCTAATGAGATGAGGTAGTCTACGTAACCTTCCATAATAAATATGTTTTAAAAAGTTTAACTATATTGCAAAAAGTAGACAGTATATTTTCTCAATGAACCAAGGATAAGTTTTTGATAATTAATTGACTTCTTTTTATAAGCAAATAAGGCAGAATACTATAAATGGGAGGTAATTCGCTGTTGCGTTTGTTTTATTTTTATGGACGTAATTATTGATTGGGAAGGTAAACGAGAGCTTATTGCAAAACTCGTCTACTTGTCAACTAAAAACACGGAAAGATGGTAGGGCATTGTTTACTTATGTCCCCTATGTTCTTCTGTCAAGAACAGGCTTTTATGTATGCGAAATAGGGAGGGAGAGAAAGAAAACGCTGGGTTCGGACTTGCGAAACGCGTGCTGAGACGAATTAGTGTGGGCGTTGAGGCTAATGGTAGCCACGTGCAACTGAATATTGCAACGGTGGTGGCTATGCAGGGCGATGGATGAGGATGAAGAGTATCATCTCGTTGCTCGACTAATCTTCATCGCCCAGTCCTTTGCCTGCAATCACGCCAAGCACGGCAGTGGCAATGGCAGCAATTGCTTTGATGATTAACTTGAAGGTTGATAGTTTCTTGGTGTTCATTGTGCTTGAAGTTTTAAGTTAATGTAGAGCTTTTCACCTTTCCCTTATCAATGTCCGGGCGGAGCGGGGTGGAGCCGCCGGCCTTCTTCTTTTCTTTCTCAATCATGCGAGCGGCAACTCTTGCACGCGGCATCCGTCAAACAAGGCCTTCTTGCGACTCTTGTCTTTGTTTACCCTAGTCTGCGGGCGGAAGAGCACATGCGTGCCCACAACATTCTTAGAGCAGTGAAGTGTTCGGCTTTGAGAGCAGGTTTGGTCTTGATGCCGATGCGGGAAAGCCACAAAGGCCACCACGAGGCGAACAACCTTTGAGTTTTAGCTGCTCTTTCATCACGTCAGTCGAGTTCGGCGATAACCGCCGGATGTCTGCCTTCTTCAATGTGCAGTTTTGTTTGCATGATGTTGGCTATTGTCGCCGTATCTCACCGTGTCGATGGCGATGGCACGTGCCGTACCACTGACCTTTGAACTGCTCTTGGGGTTCTTCTCTGACGAAGATTTATACATTACTGCATAATTGTGTGTTGTTTAAAAGGTTCTCGATTAATAGATGTTCACTATGTATCGGTAGTGGCCATCCGTTTCGCCCTTGTAGGGTGGGGGCAGGTACGTTTTCGCGCTAGTCGACATCCGCGCATACCGTGCCTGTGGTGGGCGGCGGTGTGGTTGCTTTACCGATTACGTTTGCAAAGTTACTAAATCATGTGCCCTTGTCAAGCAAAGATGGTGTAGTGATGGGGACAGTGTTTGCTGTAAAGGCGTTTGTAAAGGCCATTTACGTTAGAGAGAGGGCGGGCTCGGGCGTTGCCTGTTTGTTCCCAGCCCGCCCTGGTATGCGAAGGCGTTTGTGTTTTGGGCGTGGTTGAGCACGCCTCAAACGTCCAGTTCAGATTTTATTTTGCGTGCCTGCGGCGTATAATACGATACGTGTAGCCAGGCGAGCGCTCATCGCTTTTTCGATGCTCAAACAGCAGCTGAAATTCGTGAGTCAAGACGTTCGGCAACGAAAGTCGTTTCATCTTCGCTGGCCACCTCTTTGTGCTAGAGAGTGTATGTCGTCAGCGTCCATGGTGCACGCGTGCGTTTGCCTGCCCATGCCGTTAAAGCTCTTTCGCAAACGAGCAGCCACTCGGTTATGCGTATCACGCAAAGCGGCGGCGTAAAGGGTTCGATACGTCTCACAAAGTAGGCGAAGGTTGTTAATTACGTTGGCTGTCAGGTATTCGCAATGTTATGGCGTATGGCTAAACGCCTGAACGCACGAATCTCTGAGGTGATGCTGAACGTTGGTTGAGGTGATGTGTTGTGTGGTCATAGCTGAGTTTATAAGTTTTTGAGGATGAGTTTATAGTTGGGTTCATGAGTTTTGGTTGTGTGGGTTGTTTGTATGCTGGTTGTGTGGGTGTTGTTTGTATGGGGTTGTGTAGGCTGTGAGTTGACAAGTTTCCAGCGTTTATAAGCTTCTAAGCTAACGAATACGTAAACTCACCAACTCATCAACTCACCAACTCACCAACTCACAACCTCACACTGCCATCCATGTCTGCAGCGGTTCGTTAACGCCCTGTTCCGTAGAGCAAAGTGGCGGTAGCGTTCTAGTAAAGGTGCCTGTTTCGTATCGTTGCATGGCTTTGCCCACAGGCACTGGGGTTTCGGGGCATGGAGAGCAAGAATTTGGCACAGGCGCTTGCGCCATCCACAGAAAAGTGGCAGGGCGACCTTGGTCGTCGCGTACGTAAGAGAAGGTATGGGCCAGGTGAACCATCTCCAGTGAAGTCGGTTTTGGTGCCAATCCTGCTGCTTTCCAGTGTGTTGAGTGAGAGCAAGGGCGCGAATGCCTGATGAGGTGTTGTCGGGCTTAGGGTTAGTCGCTGCTTGCTTTCGGTGTGTTCTGTGTCAGAAGATTATTCATACAGATTTGCTTTTGAATGATTGTTTTTGATTTCTGCTGCAAACTTACAACGAGATAGAGAAAGGACACTTCACAGCAATGATTTTCTGTTAATAAAAGAATAACAAGACAGTGGATGGCGAAGGTTATTTGCTGCACTTGTAATGCAACACCAACAAGACGATAAAACAAGCGACGGCCAAAACAACCCTACAACCGCCTATTATATAATGGGTGTACCACAAACAAAAGTTTGCACGATAGAGAGCCTTTTGTTATCTTGTGGCATGTGCAATGCAACACAAACAAGACGATAAAAGCAAGCACCACGGCCAAGACAGCCCGCTACAACCACCTATTATGCAATAGGTGTACCACAATCAGAAAGGCTCGCCCCACGATAGAGCGAGCCATTGTTACCTTGTGGCATGTGTAATGTAACACCAACAAGGCGATAAAGCAAGCGGCGAGGCCAAGACAACCCACTACAACCGCCTATTATATAATAGGTGTACACACCACAAAGAAGGCTCGCCTCACGAAGAGCGAGCCTTTATTATCTTTGTGCACGTACATGAGAACACGTAAAGGTAATCTTAAACCAGCCTGTAACAAAAGCCGTTGTTGAGTGCGTTTGACATTACAACGCCGGCCACGAGCAAACAGAAAGCCTGTAACAAAGCCGTTGATGACATATTGCACATTACACTGCCCACCAGCCAGATAAAAGCGAGGCCTTGCCGCCCTTGTTTCTGCCCTACTTTTCATGTTTTTGATGAAGAAACCAGCCAAATATTTAGCCCACGCCCAGCAGCTCAACCTCAAAAACAAGCGTCGAACCGCCAGGTATACCAGCTTGCGACAGCTTTACCATAGCGCCCACCTCGGCAGCAAATACAAGCTCCATTTGTCGCCCGACGTGCCATCTGTTGCGGGGCAATTATCCAGCCCTCAATAAGGTCGCACAATCGGCAAAGCAAGTGGCACGCCGCCCAGACTTGAGTCAATTTCCGCCCATTAATGGTTCTGGCCCGTATAGTGCACGTGTGCGATGCTTCGTGGCGAAGGGCGTGCCGCCAGTTTCGCCCTGCTTAATCGCATACCGCCTTATGGTGGGCGTTTACCCCCGTTTCTTTTTGCTTTTCTTCAAGCCAGTGCTGTTGGCTTCTATATATTCACGTTTGCCATGTTGTTTTGGGTTTGTGGTGGTGCGTACAGGTGAGTGGGACTAAAACAAGCCGTTTGCGCACCGCTTTTCTCAAAATTAAATGATTACTTTTTGCCTTGGCAGGGCTTTTTACACATCTTTTGTTATACGCAGCTAAGGTAGGTAAATTTCTGTCTGCACGAAAGCTCCTTGCCTGCTTTTTGCAGGCTTTGGGCGTGTGCCTTTTGCCTTTTGCCGTGCGTGGCATGGGGTTAACAACTACATCAACAAGCCAAATAAAAGATAAGACATACATACATAAAAATGACTAGTTTTAAAAACAAAGAGACGAATTGCGGGCTACCATTTACGCATTGCCAACGATGATGCGCGGTGCCGTAGATGGGTGACTTTCAGCAATTTGATACTGGGTGCGCTTTTTCTACCGATTTATTGGCGAAAACTTTTGCCAGTATATCGAAGGTGGCGACAAGTGCGTATGCCCAAATGGCTAACGAGATGTGCCCAGCAGTGGTGAAAGCCGATACCATTGCCACTATGGGACCACATGAGTTTATCCCAGCGAGCTGTTTGTTAATGTAGCTAAGTAGCCTACACCAACCTCAACCTCAACACCGACCTGTCGGCTATCTCTCTCCGCCATTGAGCGTTCGGCTAGCGGAACCGAATCGGAAAAGCCGCATCAAGGGGGCTGTTTGCCGACTTGGGCACCACCAGCAACCGCCTTGGCAACAATGTGAGATGAGAAAAACACGCCTGGCGGCCGTGATAAAGCGTTGAAAGTCTAGACTTTTGGCAGTTTTGAAGACCATGCGAATAGACCTTTTTGGCGATGCCTACGAATTTCTTATCTCTAATTATGCAGCCAATGCGGGCAAGTCGGGTGGCAAGTCACGCCCCAAAACGTTTCCAAGCTTATTGCGCGCCTTGCCTTTGCCGGGACGATCGAGGTTAACAAGGTTTACGACCCCGCTGTGGCTCGGGTTCGCTGTTGCTGCGGTGTAAAAAGCTGCTTTGGCGAGGCGTGATTGAGGGCGGTGTGAGGGCGGGAGATTAACCACACCACCTACAACCTGGCCCGCATGAACATGTTTTGCACAACATCAACTACGATAAGTTTCACATTGCGCTAGGCGACACGCTGTTAAATCCCCAATACGGCAACGATAAAGCGCTCGATGCCATTGTTTCTTAAATCCCGCCTTGTTCGGTGACTTGAGGGTGGGTGCGCGCGCCTACGCTTATCAACGATGCGCGTTTTGCCCCTGCTGGTGTTGGCGCCAAGTCTAGGCCGACTTTGCTTTTGTGTTGCATGCCCTTAATTATCTTTCGGCTCGCGGTCGTGCTGCACGTGTACTGCCCCGGTGTGTTTTATCGTGGCGTGCCGAGCAGAAAATAGACGGTATAATGGACAGCACTTTGTGGAAACGGTTATCGCCCCTTCCGCCCTAACTTGTTTTATGGCACTAGCATTGCCGTTAACATCCTGGTGCTGTCCTAAGCATAAGCCCGACACCAACACAGCAGTTTATCGATGCCAGTGGCGAAGCCTTTATAAGAAAGAAACCAACAACAATGTGTTGTTGCCCCAGCACATCGACCGCCTTGTAGACATCTTTGCTGCAAAGGCTGAGTGCAATAGGCACCTCGGTTAACCATCAGGCCATTGCCGAGAACGATTATAACCTGTCAGTTGGTTCGTATGTGGAGGCCGAAGACACGCGCGAGGTGATAGACATTGTAAAGCAACAGCGAGGTGGCGCAAACGAGTGAAAACACATGACGACACGCTTAGGGCGAACGTGACTGAAATTATACAACTGGAAGCATAGTATGTTAAAATTTGTTAAAAAGGAGCAGAAGGTGAAATGGATGCCGTTGGGGAAGTGTTGAGACGTACTAAAGGTTACTAAAATAACTGCTGGGCAGATGAAGGCAATAAAATAAAGAATGACGCTCCTGTGAAAATTTTTGCAGGAGGTAAAACAGTACTTTTGTTGATTTTGAAGATATTCCTGAAAAAGATATTAATAGAGAACCATCTGTTATTGTAAAATCTCGTGGTATGAATGGATTTGAGTATTATGATAAACCTTTTCCCAAAAATGAGATGTGGTCTTATTATTCAGAAAATAAAAATATCAGCATTAAATATGTTTATTATTTTCTGAAACAACAAGAAACCTATTTTCAAAAAGTTGCTTCTAGAAAATGCACAAATTGCTATTCCTGATACAGAAAAATTTATTATCCCGATCCCTCCACTTGCTGTTCAAGAAAAAGTAGTACGCATTCTCGATAAGTTTACTGCGCTGGAAGCGGGTTGGCTGCAAGCTGGGAAGCGGAGCTGGACTGCCAGCAACGACAGTATGAGTATATCGCAACCAATTGTTGTCTTTTGATGTGTTAAAGAGCAAAAGTTAAATAATGTAGCTTGGTTAAGTTTAGGAGAAGTTGTTAATAATAAAGGTCAATTGGATTTAGAGGATATACTCAGAATGATTTTGTTGAGGAGGTTGCGGTACGAGTGCATTAAGTCCTGGTAACGAATAATGGTCGTTTTGATTATGAAAAATGTTCTATATTTCATGGGATAAATATGAAGAATCTCCCTGAAATAAAAATCTTTAAAGGATGATATTGTCTTTGTTAAAAACAGGTTCAACGGCAAGGGAAACTTGCTTTAGATGTTCACTTTGTTCCAGAAAAAGCAACATTAAATCCACAGCTTTGTTTGTGTTTAAGGATATAAAATGTAATGAGATATTTGTTCCACTATTTAGGTAATTCAGTTAATTCTCTCTTAGGAATCTCTGGAGACTGTCAAATGCCAGATTCTTTTTCTTGAAAAAGCGTCTTTGGAAGAGTACCATGTGCTTTGCGCGCAAAACTCCCAAATGTCGAGCCGTATGGGCACACCTGTCCACTTCCATACCCTGCCTATCGGATGGATATAGACTCACCTCATATCAAGCCGCCTCTTCATGTCCCTGGCCATCTGCCTTGCGGCAAGGACGGCATTGCCGTATGGATTCCGAAGAGCAGCAATGTTTCGCTGAACATGTTGCGTGCCTTGATGCGCCCAACGGCATAGTGCTGTTTCTGGTTCCCGAAGCTGCCCGTCCATACCGTGGCCTGAGGGTCCCGATAATCCTTCTCGCCTTCTTGAGGCATCCGGCTTCTTCTTTGGGCCTTGGGCCTTTCCTGACGAAAACAGGTCGTTATGCCTCTCTCCGTACCACATGGTGCGGTTGGCGTTGTTGGCGTATATCGAGTCTAAATCGACACGTTTGACTTTGACCCCCGTCAGCGATTCCTGATATTCAATGCACCGCTTAAGGCGAATGCCCTCGTTGAAGGCCTCGAAGGAGTGGTGTTCTATAAATGATATGCCGTCAATCTGTATGTTGTTGACCCTTGCCCCCAAACTCCACGCGCTTGTTTTCCTTGCCCCTGACGATGGGACGGAGGTACGGGCGGTCGATGCTGACGATGCGGTGCTTGACCTCCTTGCCAGCGAACAGGTCTGACTGTTGGAGGTATACCTCACGCACGGCGGACAGCCGCTTTTCTTGTTCTGCCGACAGGCTGAGTGCAGAAAGCCGTACAACTTGCGGAGGCCGTTCCATTGGAAGCGGAGCTTTGGCAAGAAGTTTCAGGAGCCTTCTCCTGAGCCTGCGCGTGGCCGAGCCGGTGTGCTTGCGCTGCTTGGCGGCGTACAAGCGTGGCCTTGGCAACATCATTTGCACTTGTTTCTCGGAACGCGCCCGACAGCCGCTTGCTCTGGCAAACGAGCAGGTCGGTGAGCCACCGGCAACACTCCCAAAGCAGTTTGACGTCTGTCGGAAAACGCAGGTGGCTCTCATAGCAGGTCGCATCCGTCGAGCTAGGGTCCTTGTCCTGAGGTCGCCTTCCCACCGGGCGTACAATATGCGCTGAAGGCTGTCTATGTCGAGGGTGCCTGGCAAGACGGTTGCGTATGGCACTTACAATCTTCCCGTCCTTGATGGGATTGGCGGGGTCTATCAGCACACCGCAGAACATCTGCATGTGGATGCTTCCACGTTGAGCAGCTCTATCAGGCCGTCGTCCGACAGGCCCGTGTATGGGCTTGAGGAACATAGGGCGATTTCCTTCTGCCGAAAAGAGGGCTTTTTCCCACGCCTACGCTTATGGGTGCGGGTTGCCAACTCTACTGCCAACTCCTCAAGTGGGAGCTGGGCACGGATGCGCCCAAGTTCGCTTTTTGCAAAAGCTATCGCGATAATGTTGTAAAAATCGAACTCTGTAGGGCAAAGTTGGTGTTATGTCAGAAATTTTTCGTAACTTCACAGCAGTTAATTTTATAAATTTCCCCGATTCTGCCCGTGATGGGTCGTCTCGGGGTTTTTATGTAAAGGTACAAATAATATATTACACTGACAAACAATTAGTTAGATATTTACTGAATATCCTATTTAAACACTAATAGCTGCCAACTAAAGATTAAGGCATTAGCAAAAGGAACAATCCCAATATTTCCCCAAACAGCATTAGCAAAAATACAGGTTCCTCTTCCTTGCCTGAAGAACAACAGCACATTGCAGAAATTTTTGGATAAGTTTGATATATTGGTAACTTCTATCAGCGAGGGCTTTGCCCCAAGGAGATTGCATTGCGTGAAAGCAATACGAATATTATCGAAAACCAATTACTCGTTCAAGCTTAACCACTGCCCACAACCTAGCCATAACGACTAAGCGGCTGCAAGAGGCAACAAAAGGATGATGAAAACTTTTAAGATACATAACCAATACACAATGACATAATGACACAATACGCCACCATAGCAGAATTGCAAAACTTTTATTGTGCTAAACAGCTACACCAAGGGCTGCCATGCTGAACGAGACGCCAGCGGGTTTATCGAAACGGAAGCACAACTGGAAAGCGAGCTTATTACCGACCTACGAAAACCAAGGCTACGAGTATTTGCCCAACCTTAATTCGCCAAGCCTTGCTCGATAATGCGAGGGTGCGGTTGCAAACGCTTAACAACATCGTGTTTACGAGATGCCGAATGGAAGCGTTTTAACGAAGAGTTCCTAAATAAAGAGAACGACAGCATAACAGACCAAACACGGAAAAAATACAAGGATGCTGCGTGTGTACGACTTCACCTTCGACGACGGACACACTGCAAAACATCACGCTGATTGACAAACAAAACCATGCACGAAACAAGCTGCAGGTAATTAACCAGTTTGAACAAACGGGCACACAAGCCAACAGACCTATGTTACCATACTGGTTAACGGGCTGCCGATGGTGCAAGTGGAACTGACGGGGCGTAAACATACGCGAAGCCTTTAACCAAGTGCACAGATATATAAAGAAAGCTTTAACAGCGATTGCTCGCTGTATAAGTACCTCTGCAAATATTTGTTACTATCTAATGGCACCGATACGCGATATTTTGCCAATACCGTAAAGCGAAACAAAACAGTTTCGACTTTACCATGAACTGGGCTACAGCTTTTGATAATAAACGCATAAACGACCTGAAAGACTTCACCGCCACGTTCTTACAGAAAAACACCTTGATGCAGGTGCTGTTTACTTACTCGGTGTTCGACGTTAGCAACACGCTGCTTATTATGCGCCCTTATCAAATTGCTGCCACCGAAAGGCTGATATGGAAGATTGAGCTCGTATCAAAATGACTGCTGGAGCAAGCCTGAAGCTGTGGTGATAGTGTGGCACACAACGGGGAGCGGTAAGACACTTACTAGCTTTACGAGCTGCACGACTTGCCACAGAACTCGACTTTTATAGATAAGGTGTTTTTGTGGCGAGACCGCAAAGACCTTGACCACCAAAACGATGCGAGAGTATAATAAGTTTGCGCCCGACAGCGTAAACGGATCGATAACACGGCCGGAACTGGAAACGAAACATCCTGAAAAAGACAACCAGCATTATCGTTACCACCATTCAGAGCTGAACAACCCGATGAAGAGCGAAGCCAACTTGAGGTTTATGGTCAGCAGGTGGTGTTTATCTTCGACGAATGCCATCGCTCGCAGTTTGGCGAAGCACAGAAAAACCTGCAACGAAAGTTTAAGCCGCTTTTACCAATTCGGCTTTACGGGCACACCCATCTTTCCCGAAAATGCAGCAGGAGCAGAAACAACAGCCGATGGAAGAGAATTGCACGCCTATGTTATTACCGATGCCATAAGAGACGAGAAAGGGTGTTGGAAGTTTAAGGTGGACTATAACGCCGTGCGGCCACAGTTTAAGAGCATCGAAACCGAACAAGACGAACTGAAACTGAAGGCTGCCGAAAAACGTCAGCTGCTGCTTCACCCCGAACGTATTAAGGAGGTGTCGCAATATATAATGCTAAAATTTTAGGATAAAAACCACCGAAGCGCAGGCAACGGCAAGGGGTTTAATGCCATGTTTGCCGTGAGCAGCGTTGAGGGCTGCCAAGCTGTATTACGAAGAACTGAACAGGCAACAACGCGACAGCGATAAGAAACTGAAGATTGCCACCATCTTTTCGTTTGCGGCTAACGAAGAACAAGCGGCAGCGGGCGAAATAGCAGACGAAACTTTGAGGTTACGGCCATGAACAGCGAGTGCCAAAGAGTTTTCTAACGATGGCTCATAAACGACTACAACGCCATGTTTAAAACCAATTTTCAGCGTGGATAGTAATGGGTTTCAAAACTATTATCGTAACCTCTCTGATGAGGGTGAAAAATCAAGAGGTTGACTTGCTTATCGTGGTGGGCATGTTTCTTACTGGGTTTTGATGCGCCCACGCTCAACACCTTGTTTGTGGATAACTTTGCGCTATCACGGGCTTATTCAGGCATTCTCGCGTACCAACCGCATTTACGATGCCACAAAAACCTTTGGCAACATCATTACGTTTAGAGACCTGAACGAGCAACGGTAGATGCCATTAGCCTGTTTAGCGATGCCAATACTGAAGAATGTGGTGCTCGAAAAAGCTACAACGAGTATATGTTGGGCTTTATGGATATTGTGTCAGGCGAGGCAAAACAGGGGGCTATGTGGGAGGTGAGTTACAGTTGAAAAGAGCAGTTCCAGACCCAACAGGATTGAAACGGATGCCGATAAAAAGGCGTTTGTGGAAACTGTTTGGCGAGTATCCTGAAGGTTGAAAACGTGCTGCAAAACCACGATGAGTTTACACAACTGAAAGACTTGCAGCACATTGATAAAGGCCGATGCCGCCGCTGTGGAGAGCGTTGGGATGCATTTCTTTTAACTGCTCAGCAGGTGGAGAGATGATGGCGGTGGACGTGCTTGCTGATAGGGCCGCACAAGACTATCGCTCTGCTTACAACGAGACATACGCGAGTGGTTGAGAAGACAAGGCGGTGAGGATAAACCAGGCGAGATAAAGGTAGACTGGGACGACGTGGTGTTTGAGGGTTGACTTGCTGAAATCGCAGAAATTAACCTCGACTATATCCGGAATTGGTGTTTGAACACAACAGAACACAGGGATAAGGATGCGCTGATTGACGAGGTGCGTAGGCTGATTGGGTCGAGCATCGGCAATAGGGCGAAAAGAAAGCTTTGGTGGTAGACTTCATTAACCAAAACCGATTTGGAGGACATTGAGGACAAGGCAGGTATTATCGATGCCTTTTTGACTATGCACAACAACAGCAGAAGATAGATGACGGAGAAACTTATAGCCGATGAACGGCTGAACGTGGAGGTTGCCAAACGATATATGCAAAGGTCGCTTAAAAAGCGAATATGCCAGCGTAAACGGCACCGACCTCAATGAGATACTCCCCAAAAATGAGTCCGCTAAATCCGCAATTCCTACCTAAAAAGCGAACGGTGCTGCAAAAATCATGGATGTGAGAAGTTTATGGGCGTGGGCGGCACGCTTTAAGTGGAACGCCCAGGCTTGAGTCGGATTTTCCGCCCATTGATGGTTCTGCCCGTATAGTACCGTTACGATGTTTCGTGGCGTAGCTTGCGCCCGCCAGTTTCGGGTCCTGCTTAATCACCTTATACATTACGCCCTAGTGAGGCATTTCACCCCCGTTTCTTTTTGCTTTTTCTTCGCTCAGCGTTTGTTGGCCTCTATATATTCATGTTTCTGCCATGTTGTTTTTGGGTTTGTGGTGGAACATATTTTGGAACGTAGAACGTCTTCCTTTCACACGTTTAGCGGTGATTTGAACGGAGTTAAGCCACACCCCTCGTGGTGTGCTGTCCTATCAAGGCTGCAAGAAAAGGAAGCACTGCCAATCCGTGGAGGATTTCATGCGAGGGCCTACTTAATAGGCTTTGATACGGCACAGTCTGGTTGAAGCCTAAACCTATATCTCATTCATACTAATTCTTCTTAAGAAGATTGGAAAAGCGGAGTCAAGATTACTTCAATGACACTGATTGATATTTATCAGTCAAGTGCTTGGTTTTAGGATTGGCATGTTTGTTTTTGATAATAATCCTGAAATAAGGGCACTTCCGTTTATTGATAAGTCTTTCTCATCGTTTCCTTTCTGAATTTTTATTATCTCAAATTGATGCGGGTTAAACTTATGTAGAAATGTTATCGGCACACCTATATATCCGCAATAAATCTTTGTGGAATGTCCTTTGTTCTATTTACATTGATACCATCATAATTATCGTATTTAGGATATTCTTGTCTCGTATCCGATATAATTTTTAGTTAGCAAAATATCTTCATGCCGTATGAAGTTATCCAGATTCGTAAAGCTCACAAGCAATTATTGGGAGAAATAATCCTTTCTAATTCGGTTTATCTTTGTTTCTGTTCCGTAGAGTTCATAATGTGCTGCACACGATAAATCCAGAAAATACCTCTGCCAAGATTAACTCCAAGCCATGCCTTATTGTCTTGAATGAGCTTGAAGATTTCTTTATATGTAATGGCGTTGATGTTCCGATAATAAGAAATTTCTTATCGCATCCTCATTAGTGTGCCACAAACCTCTCGAAAACAAGGAAAAGGGCGGATTGGTAACAACTATATCTCTGATTGTTTTCAGCAAGGCAATGCTGCGGCACTGCGAAAGTCGCCATCGCCCTTGAAGTAAACGATGTTGGCGGTGTTTGGGTCAGTGCCAGTAAGTTCTGTTCCTGTGTATTCAAAGAAAAACCATGATTATTTTCCCTGTGTCGAACAAGTTTACATGCTGCTCCTTATAACAGGCTGCAATAACTTTCTTGAGTCCCAACCTCCTGAAAGTGAGAAACAAAATATCTGAAAAAGTTGCTGATGTGTGGGTCATCACAATTGCAATACACAACTTTTTCCCTCGAAATGACTTTCATACTGCAGCAACTCGCTTTCTATGTCGACCAAGCTGTGTAGTAAAATTCATCATTCTTTTGCTTTTTCGCTTCTTTGCAGTAACTCGTTTGTAGCTTTTCTTGCCATACTTCCATATCTGTTTAAATTACTTTTTCTGAGCTCTGCTGCTTAGATGAAGTCGCTACCCAGCATTTTTCAAAGAAGTTCTTGAAATATCAAGCATGATTTCGAGCATCTTCTCATCATCCCATCTTTCTCCGTTCCCTGCGTATAAATGGATGTTGCTTTGAAGCACGATAGTCTTGCCGTTATGTTTAATAAACTTGTTTTTCGCACAAGTTTGTATTGATTGGCATGCCGTAGTTGGCTGCGGTCAGTCTGTCCAGCCTGTTCAGCCTTCCCGAATTGTATTCCAGTTTTAACAACTCTTCCGTCAGGACGTTTAACAGAAATGGTTTCTGTAAGGAAATTGATCCCTTCCAAGAATAGCACATATGAAAGTGCGACTCTGCCAACATCAGATTGGCAATTTCAGCAATGTTCTTATGAGACCTCTCTGATGGCATTACCAGCAGCCATAATATCTTGGTTGTCCTTTTTCCCAACAAGCTTGCCTGCCTTGATGTTTTCAATATCCTTTCCCTGATGCTTTGCCCTCACAAAGCCAATACAATCCTCCATTCTCCATTATCGTCTTTCACTTCTACAATTCCATCAGGGATAATACTTGAAATTTGGAACGAAAGCGTTTGCCCCAATACCGGATCAATTTTCTTTAAGGCTTCGTTAATCTCTTCTTTCTTGATGCTCGTTCTAGGTCAGAAATTCCAATTGCGGGAACTCTTCTGGAAAGCTTTTTAGAGGGCAAGACGAGAAACCTCACCGACAGTCATGTCGTGTATCTTCGCCTTCTCCGAAAAATACCGACAACTCCTTTCGACTCCTTTTTGTTGGGTTGTTAGTCTGTTGGACTGATTCTTTTTCGACATATATTTGTTGCTCAATGATTAATCTGCCTATAATACTTTTGACTTTTTCTATTTAGCGTATCATCTTCACTCTGGAACACGTACTTCATTCTAGCCTAGCATTTAAAGGCTAATGATTTGACGCAAAGATAGCATTTGTTTCAGAAAGACAATAGAAAAACCCTGATTTTTCTCCTAAGAGCGTTATTGCTCAATTACCATGAATGGAAAAACGTATTGATTTTTATGTTGTATATATTGAGTGTTTTATTGTCTTTTGTGCTGCTAAAAACCAAGATAGCGCACCTTTTTCATGTACGGAATGATAAATCTCGAATTTCTGCCACATTTGTTTGTGTCACTACAGCAGTTATACCTCAAAAAGGTTACATCAGCAATTTATGTGATGGCGTTTAGCTTCTGATTATCAAAAACTTTTTGTGGGTTCTATACTTTATGCCCCTCTATTTGCTGCTATTAGAAAGAATATAATATGCGATTGACATCTCTGCCATTGGCCAACATCAGTATGCTGGTTATATTCAGCGTATAGGCCGATTGTGCCTTGTGTTGCCGAACCTTGTGCAATGTTTCCAGTTATTATGAACATAGCTTTGTTTTCAGTGATACAGAGATAAGGGAAGTCTTAATATCCTAAAAGAATATTTGTTTTTGACTATTAGATGGTAAGAATGTTTTCAGCAAAACGCAACTTTTTGGCGACCCATTCTAGAAGAAATTACCTTGCAAGACCTATATAAAATGCTGCAGAATGAGTGAAAACGGCGGCCAACATTGCACGCTTTTCCTCCGATTTTTGCCATTTACTATGGTTTTTGCATTTCTCTTTGAAGAAAATTTGAGCCAGATTTGCATCCGAAACCACATGTTGGCCAAAATGCTTTGTTTTTGCACTGCATTAGCGCACCAAAATGCACCGCAATTAGCATCAAAACGCAGTGCATTTAGCACCAAAAACGCAGTGCATTTAGCACCAAAACGCAAGGCATTTAGCATCAAAACGCAGGGCGTTTAGCACCAAAATGCAAGGCATTTAGCACCAAAACGCAAGCGCATAAATGCGCCAAAACGCAGAAAATAGGCATAAAAAAGCGGCTTGCGAGGGCAATTTGATAGGCAAATTGCCCCTTATAGATGAAAAAGCGGCTTGGTGGCTTTTGGCTGACCACTGCTGGGCTTTGCGCCCCATTTTTATGCTAAAAGGCCGTATTTTACGCCTTATTTCTCGTAAACGCCTGTAAGTCAGACTCATTATAAACTTGAAAAATACGCGCAAAATTACGCCCCGCGGCCGGAAGATTTTGCGGCGAGGGCACTCATAATGTTAAAATCTGGTACAAATGTTTTACATTGTTGCGGTTGTTGTTCCGCGCCATTGCGTGGTATAGGCGTTAAACCCTGATGGGGTGTTGGGTACTATGCCGATTGAGGGTTAACAAGGGTCTTGGCATGACTTAACCCACTCAGGCACGCACCTTTGTGGGCCACAAAGGGCGCATGAGGCTCGCCCCACAAAGGAGCGAGCCCAAACTAAAAACGTGTTCGATGAAAGCTTAATACGCTTAGAGCAAATTACAACTTTGGACCAGCAGCTACAAGAGCCTTACCAGCCTCGTTGCCTTCGTACTTCTTGAAGTTCTTGATGAAGCGGCCGGCCAAGTCCTTAGCCTTCTCGTCCCACTGAGCTGCATCAGCGTAAGTGTCGCGAGGATCGAGGATGTTGGTAGCAACGCCTTCGAGAACGGTAGGAATTTCGAAGTCGAAGATAGGCAACTTCTTGGTGGAACGTTGTTGATGGCACCGCTAGGATAGCATCGATAATGCCACGAGTGTCCTTAGTAGAGATGCGCTTGCCAGTTCCGTTCCAGCCAGTGTTAACGAGGTAAGCCTTAGCACCGTTCTTCTCCATCTTCTTTACCAACTCTTCAGCATACTTGGTGGGGTGGAGTTCGAGGAACGCCTGACCGAAACAAGCCGAGAATGTGGGCGTGGGCTCGGTGATACCGCGTTCGGTACCCGCAAGCTTAGCGGTGAAGCCCGAAAGGTAGTAGACTTGGTTTGTTCGGGGCTGAGGATAGAAACGGGAGGAAGAACACCAAAGGCGTCTGCGCTGAGGAAGATAACTTGCTGGCAGCGGGGCCAGCCGAGATGGGGCGAACGATGTTCTTGATGTGGTTGATGGGGTAAGACACGCGCGTGTTCTCGGTTGTGCTGCCATCGGTAGAAGTCGATCTTGCCGTTAGCATCTACGCGTTACGTTCTCGAGCAGTGCATCGCGACGGATAGCTCCGCAGATGTCGGGTTCGCTTTCCTTATCCAGGTTGATAACCTTAGCGTAGCAACCGCCTTCGAAGTTGAATACGCCGTTGTCGTCCCATCCGTGTTCGTCGTCGCCGATGAGCAAGCGCTTGGGGTCGGTAGAAAGGGTGGTTTTACCCGTTCCAGAAAGTCCGAAGAAGATAGCGGTGTTTTCGCCGTTGAGGTCGGTGTTGGCCGAGCAGTGCATAGAAGCGATGCCTTTGAGGGCAAGTAGTAGTTCATCATGGAGAACATACCCTTCTTCATTTCGCCGCCATACCAGGTGTTAAGGATAACTTGCTCTCTGGTTGTAACGTTGAACACAACGGCTGTTTCAGAGTGTAGGCCCAGTTCCTCGTAGTTTTTCAACCTTAGCTTTCGATGCGTTGTAAACGATGAAGTCGGGCTCTTGGTCCAGTTCTTCTTGGTTTACGGGCTTGATGAACATGTTGGTAACGAAGTGAGCTCGCCATGCAACCTCCACGATGAAGCGAATCTTCATGCGGGTGTCTTTGTTGGCACCGCAGAAACCGTCGACCACGAAAAAGGCGCTTGATAGAGTTCTTCCTTAGCCAGCTTGTTAACGGCTGCCCAAGCTTCTTTGCTAGCGGGTGGTTGTCGTTCTTATATTCGTCGGTGGTCCACCATACGGTGTTGTGTGAAGTCTCGTCGTCAACGATGAAACTTGTCCTTAGGCGAACGACCGGTGTAAACACCCGTCATTACGCGTTAACGGCACCCAGTTCGAGTTACTTGGCCTTTCTCAAACTCCTTCGAGGCCTGCTTTGGTCTCTTCTTCGAACAACACTTCGTAAGAAGGGTTGTAAACAACTTTCTGTGGTTCCTTTAATTCCGTACTTTTCTAGTACTGACTTGTCAAACTTTGCCATTTTATTAAATATGTTTAAGTGTGAAATTTTATCCTAAGCACATGTCTTTTTCGGTATGCTGGGCAAAAGTTAACAAAATCGTAAAGAACCACCAAGCGTGCAAGGAGAGAAAAATACATGAGCGGCTTTCCTTTTTGGGTTAAAGAATATAAAAATAAGGGTGCGCCGCCACTTTTTGCTATTTGCACATTACAAAAATAAGCGGAATTTAATACTTTTGCATGGCAAAAAGATTAGCCACAGCATTTAACAAACCCATATACTCATTCTTATCGATAATGAAGATAGTAAATTTTTAGCGAACAGAACTCTGATTGTAAACCAGTACTTAGCCGAAATTCGCGACGTGGATTACCAAAAGAACTGACTGCTTTTCGTAACAACATTCAGCGCATTGGCGAATTGGAAGCTTACGAAATCAGCAAGACTTTGACTATGAGGCACGCGACATCACCACGCCTTGGGCGTTTGCGCGCATGCAGGTGCCCACGGATAAGATTGTGTTGGCCACCATCTTTCCGCGCCGGATTGCCTTTCCACAATGGGTTCTTGAATATCTTCGACCATGCAGGCAACGCCTTTGTGTCGGCTTATCGCGAAGTATGTTGACGAACAACACACCAAGGTGGGTATACATGTTGAGTATTTGGCCACGCCTAGCATCGAGGGTAAGAACCTGATTATCGCCGACCCGATGTTGGCAACGGGTGGTTCGATGGAACTGGGATATAAGGCTTTTCCTTACCAGGGCACGCCCAAACGCATACACGTGGCTTCGCGTTATCGCATCGCCCTGAGGGCATTGAGCATATCCGCAAGACCTTTCCAGAAGACAAAACCACCATTTCCGGTGCGCCGCCATCGACCCCGGATTGAACGAACATAAGTACATTGTGCCTGGTTTCGGCGATGCCGGCGACCTGTGTTATGGCGAGAAAGCTGTAAGCGTAAAAAGCCTAGCAAGCGAAGTAAAAAGATATCGAGGGCCAGCCTAACTTACTTAAACACAAGTTAGGCTGGCCTCGTTATTTAGTGGTTAGGCGTTCTGGGTTGAGTTGTGCCATCTAGAAAAGCAAAAGCGGCTAATGTCTTTTAGTCATCTGGCTGGCTAAGAACACTGCGCCAGCCTTCAAAGCCCCAATCAGTACAGTAAGCAACTTAAAAATATTTTTGTAAGCGGTGTAATGGCCGATTGGGGCTTAAAAGCTTAACCCTTAGCTTTTATTTCGCAGTTCTCCAAGCTCTCTACTGTGGCCAAGGCCTTATAGCGAACGCCTTGTTGGCGCAGCAGGTCGCCGCCCTTTTTGGAAAGCCTTCTCGATGATAAAGCCCATACCTTCTAGGCGTGCGCCAGCCTGTTTGCAGAGGTCTATCACGCCCATCGAGGCGTTTCCGTTGGCCAAGAAGTCGTCGATAAACAGCACATGGTCTTGCGGCGTGAGGTAGTCGGCCGAGATACACACCGTGTAACTGCGGTCTTTGGTGAACGAATGCACTACCGAAGTGAGCATGTTGTCCATGGTTTTGGGCTGCTTTTTCTTGATAAACACCACGGGCAATTGCATGATATAGCCCACAAGGATGGCGGGTGCGATGCCGCTAGCCCTCGATGGTGACAATCTTATTGATGTGTGCATCGGCAAAATACTGGCTAAATTCCTTTAGCTACTTCCATCATCAGATTGGGGTCCATCTGGTGATTGATAAAAGCTGTCTACCTTTAAAATGCCGCCTTCGTAGCATTTGCCGTCTTGAAGAATGCGCGTTTTTAATTTATCCATTTTGTGAGTTGGTGAGTTTGGGAGTTGACGAGTTGATGAGTTTATGAGTTGGTGAGTTTATGAGCTTTTTGGGTTTGTGAGCTGGTAAGTTTTTGAGCTTTTGAGTTTGGGAGTTGGTGAGTTTATGAGCTTTTTGGGTTTGTGAGTTAGTAAGCTTTTGAGTTTATGAGTTGGTAAGTTTTGGAATTAACAAGTTTCTGAGCTTTCGAGTTGGTAAGCAGATTGTATGCTCACCCTAAACTCATTAACTCAATAACTCAAAAATTTACCAACTTATCAACTCATAGACTCACCAACTAAATTCACTTTCCTATTAAACAGTGCGTTAGCTAAGATGGCAGTAAGTCCGCCTGATGGTGATACCCAGACGAGAAGATGGTGCGCACTGCTTCGGGCAATTGTTTTCAGGATGTCGGGCATTAGTTCAACGCCCATTCCCAATGCCAAGCTAGCTGCAATAACCAGAAACAGCCCTGCGATCGAGTTTCTCGCTGGCCACGATACGAACGCCTGCGGCGGCCACCGTGCCGAACATTAGCAGCGTGGCACCGCCTAACACGGGCGAGGGCATGAGCGAAAATACGATGCCCACGATGGGGAAGAGGGCCCAAAACCACCAACATGACGGCGATGAAGTAGCCCACATAGCGGCTCGCCACGCCCGTAAGCTGAATGATGCCGTTGTTTTGGCGCGAAGATTGAGTTAGGGAACGATGAGAAAATACCTGCCAAAAGCGAGTTTAGTCCATCGGCAAGCACACCTCCCGAAACACGCTTTTGCATGCACTTCGCCGTCAACTGGCTCGCCCGACACCATCGAGTTGGCCGTTACGTCGCCCGTGGCCTCGATGGCCGTAACTAGATAAACCAATGCCACGGCAATGATAGACGATACGTTGAAGTCGATACCTGGCTTGAAGGGAACGGGTACATAGAACGATTCCACGTTGCTGCCATGTTAAAGCTTCCAAAGTCTACCATGCCCATGCAGAGTGCCAGCACGTAGCCAACAACCACGCCTAGGATGATGGAACTCATGCGTACGTACTTTGTTGTTGCTGCAATTCAGGGCGATAACACTAGCCAAGACCGTGGCGGCAACGATGAGGTTGCGTGGCGAACCGAAGTCAGCGGCCGTGGGATCGCCGCCTCCGCAAGGCCATTACGCCCTGCCCTGACAGACTCAATCCGATGAGCATCACCACGATGCCGCTTACCAAAGGCGTGATAATGCGGCGTAGGTATTTAAACGAATAGCTAACGGCCATCTCTACGGGAGCGGCTGCGATGCAGGCTCGAATATCAAGGCAGTCCGCCTGCCTGGCCAATGGCGATGATTGGACCGATGAACGAGAAAGCTGGTGCCCTTGCACACAGAGTGAGTCCGCAACCCACGGACCTAGCTTGCGACATTGTATGAAATGTAGCACACCCGACACGAAGAGGGCCATCGACACGAGAAAGCCCGTGGTGGCGAGGATCCATCCTCAGGGCTTTGGCAATGATTAGCGGTGGTGTAATGATGGCCACGAAGATGGCGAGCAGGTGTTGAACGGCCGCAAAAAGGGTTTCTTACAAGGGTGGGCGGTCGTTAACGCCGTAAATAACGGCTTTGGTTGTCTTTTTGTTCCATGTGTTATCTTGAATAAAAAGCCTCATTCCCAACCCCTCTCGGCCTACCCCCAACCCCTCTCCAAGGGAGAGGGAGTGTATCTTATGAGCCTCACTAACCCTCTCGAGGGGAGGAGTGATATGCTTTGGTGACTTTATGAGTTTGTGAGTTTGTGAGCTTGTGAGATTATGAGCTTGTGAGCTTGTGAGGTTTGTGAGTTTATGAGTTTTAGAGCTTGGAGCTTGGACTTTGTGAGTTTATGAGCTTGTGAGTTTGTGAGTTTATGACTTTGTGAGTTTATGAGTTCTCTACTCTGCAACAAAGCATTTGGCTTAACTCCATGCTCCTTAACTCCTAACTCCTCAACGTCTTAACTCCTCAACGTCTTAACTCCTTTACATCTTAATATCTTATCTTCTTCCTTTCGCATTCAGGGCACACAGTCCCTTTAAGTACATAGTTCACGCTATTAAGTCGAAAGCCTGCGGGCAGAGGCGACCACTGGGCACCGACGGCTGTTTAAGGCAGAACGTGCGGTGGCAATGTTCGCAATAGAAAGTGCGTGTGCTCGTCTTGCACGGTGCAGTCGCAATCGTCTGCACATACGGCGTATTTCAGCGCGCCCGACCCATCGTCGATGGCGTGAATGAGCCTGTGGAGCAAGAAAAGCGAGAGTGTTCGCGAGATGGTGCTCTTGTCTATCGTGGCAATAGCAGTTCCCAGTTCGGGCAACGAAATGGTTTCGTCGCCTCGCATCATCTCGCGAACAATAAAGCAGTCGCGTAGCCGTTGGTTTGATGTGGCGCAGTTCTGGCTTTAGCCACAAAGTAGGCTTCATCCCGCATTGATGTTGTTTTTATTCTTTGTAAGCGTCTATCTTTTTCAGGTAGAAGTCGCGGAAATCCTTCCAACGATAATACGGAACCACTAACAGCTTTCAGCGGAAGAGTGGCCTCGTTCTCGTTAAGCATCACCTTGAAAAAGCACGTCTTTGTCGGCAGCGTTCTTGCGATAGAACACAAATTGCAGGTTAGCTGCCATGGGAGATTTTATAGTCTGCCCAATTCTCGGTGGCCAGTTTCTCCAAGTCAGCTATTTGTCGGCCGTTTTGGTTCAGGTCTCAGTAAACAAACCAGCGGCATCACCATGGTGTCGTGCCCATAACGCAACGTTGCGCCAGGGGTTAGAAACAGCGCGATGCAGCTGTCTGCTGGGGTTATGATGTTGTGCAATAGGTTACGTTGGCTGTGAGGTTGCGTGCCGCCGTTCAATGGCGAAGGGCCATAGGCGATATACCAACGAGCGTTGCCCACCAGCCAGTTGTCGTACAGTTCTTCGTCGGTAAAGAGGTCGAGTAGTTGCAGCTTATGGCGAAGTTCTGTGCTCTGCACGTTGTTGGCCACCTTGATAAGCATGCGGTTAAACTCGGTTCCGTTAAGGTTTTTGTTTCCAATATTCGGGGTCGTTGAAGAGCGAAATTCATCACTCTTTCGTGCATATCATGCTCTTCGCAAAACGCCGTCCACTCGTCTTTTCACGTCCCGCGCATCTTTTTCTGCACGCAAAGCTTCATCGTCTGTTTGGTTCATGTAATACATGTCGTGCATGCTGGCATCGTGCTTAATAATAAGTTGTGGGTTGAGCAACAAAAGAGTTGTTGCAAGGCGTTTTCCATGGATAAGATGCAGCGAATAACGGTGGTACTCTTGGCATCGATGGTTGTTCGTCCTGCAAACACCTCAGGAAAACTCTTAAACATGCGGCGTGCGATGCCCTTATGTTGTTCGGCTCCGCGCTGTGTTAGTTCGCCGTCGCGCCCTATCGCCTCTTCGCGTATCAGTTTTAGTTTGGCCATTGTTGCTTTTCCCAGTGGGGTGAGCTTGCCCTAAACTGTCGGCCTTAGCCAAAGAGAAAGTAAGTGGTGTCGTAGTCTTTCGTGCCGATGAGATAGCGCGACCGCATGCCTGCCATAGTGGCTGATGTAAAACGGCTTGTAGCCTTTTCGGCGCAGGCGTCTGTGCCTTTTGCAGGGACCGGGGTAGGCCCAGTAATTACTGGCAGACATAGAGTCTGTCTTTCTTGAAATCTTCTTTGGCCTGTTGGGCAAACGCACCAACACTAATGGTCAAAGCGTATAAAGTAGAATTGCAGCTTTTTCTCATAAGGCGATAATAATGAATATGCAAAGGTAATTATTTTTGAATTTGGGCAAAAACAATGGGGAGGTTAACAGGGCGGGAGAAGAGATGTTGACGAGTTGACGAGAAGTCAAAGTTGACTAGTTAACCAGTTGACTAGTTAACGAAAATACCAGTTGACAAGTTGACGAGTGTTTAAGCAATTGACGAGAGAGACAAGTTGACGGGCTGTTAACCTGTTGACGAGTTGGCGAGGTTAACAAGCTGACCAGTTGAACAGAGGTTTAGTATTTGTAATCAACTTGTTAATCGGTCATCTTGTAAAGTTATCACCATTATTCTGTGTTTAGAATATAATTCGTACCTTTGCCATGCCGTTCAACGTTTTGCAAGCGCGTTTTGGTTGCACGCGCATTAGGGCAAAAGCAGCACCGCAGACTTAGCCATATAGCAGCCACCTTACTAATAAGGGCAACCTTAGACACGAGATAGTAACCATACTAATAACATATAGAACCTATGAATAATGGTATCATCTTAATAACGATATTGTTTCTGGTGGTGGCAATAAATATTATTGTCGTAATCAGAATAAGGAAAAGGCCCGATAATATTGTGGGACTAGGCCTTGAAAAATACGGAGGAAGAGATAGCCGAGAGACAAGGCGTGGCGTGCATTGTTGTGCAGGTGCATAAGCATTGGCAACGTAATGACCTTAATTGGCGGTGGTGTTTCGGTTTATTTCGACAACCTATTGCTTTACACGCTGTTCGTTTCTTTTGCCCATTCCGCTTGGCTTGCTGTTTGCATACGGCAAGAGTGCAAGTCGAGGCAAAGGCAGTTCTGAACAGAAAAGCACAGTGCTCGTAGTCACCATTGCCGTCGTCTTTCTTCTCGGAATTGGTGGCTATCATGGCCGTTTCCTTCTCTGGCAGTGCGACATAAAGCTCTCGTTTTATCAAAATGAGCTGGGAAATCCACGGCCTGTATGCGTACAAACATTCCGTACGAAGACATCAAACAGCTTAGCTTGAAAAGCTGCTTGCCCGCGATAAAGCACCGTTCCAACGGATTTTGAGGGACACGAAAGACGAGTTGGCGCTTCGTAACCAACGACGATTTGCGCATCAAGCTGTTTACACACTCCGACACCTGCTTTATTCGTATTGTTACGTAAAGACAACGAAGTGTTTTACCTGAGCGGTAGGCAGCAGCAAAACAAAAACGCTGTTGGGAAATACAGAAACGCATACGGTGGGGTAGTGCGTCGTTACACAGACGTCGTCCTTTTTCTATTACATCTAGCTATTAGCTTATTTTTATTCATGGCAAATAATTTATTTATAGAAAACTATATGAATAGAGTGCACTATTTTTCAAGTAACAATCTTTCCATTGGCCATTATCTTAAATTAGTAGAGGAACGAATAAATGGAGTTGTCAGCAAAAGTTCTATGCCATGAACTTGTTGATATAATAGAATTATGGAGTATCGTAAGCTCTTTGAAGAGGGTTGTCGCTTAACAACATGGACGGATGTGAAAATGCCAAGAACTGAATGCCACTAGTTCGTCAATATATACAATCATTGCTAAATATCTTAATTCACTTAATCCTAGTTGCATTAAAGAGGGTTACTCTAAGCTGGATAGGGTATATAAACAGTCTTTTGGAAAATAGTCTCGCAGTTTAAATGCTTTAAGATAATTCTGCCTGAAACTTTATCGGACATAATAAAAGGGAAAATACAAATGATTTACAGGCTGTACTATCATGCAAACAGCTGGTTGACAAGTTTAAGAATGAGATAAAAGAAGGTCTTGATTGAAAGTGAAGAAACTGCGACATTCTACTTGATAAATATGTGTCACGGCCGTTAGGACATTCTGGCAATGAAATCTACTTTGCCTTCAAACTATCCAGTGGCTGACAGTGAAAGAATAATACAAATATATTTAGCTAGTTCTGATCCAAATTTAAATTATGTGCGGCTTATTTGTCAAGCTTAAAAACCAAGATGGTAAGTTTATGTTTATCTGCCAAAACTCGATTGGTTGCAAAGAGACTAGAAAAACAGCTGAATAATGGAGCTGTTGGACAATCCGCAAACTGCAATGTAAAGCGTTTTAATTCAGAATGGCTGTTTATTAACGAAGAAAAAGGCTCCCCTTTTACTTCAAGTAATGAAAATGGCTGACTAACGTACTGCCCTACAATATAAATGGTATAAGCAAGTATAAAGATGAAGAGCTTCTCTTTTACTGTTATCGCAGTTTTTGATTGGTTGAATAGAGCACTTTTATGTTGAATTTGATAAATAAACATTGTGAGGTGGGAGGTTTAGAATACCTACTTATGGATAAAAAGTAGTACGGCATACCTGATTACTAGTAGTTTTAGGCACAAAATATGATTGCACTTTATCAGCTAGTAGGCTTTTTGTCAAAGCCTTAATCCTTCAAGATCGGGCTTGAGCAGACGGTAGCCCATGTAAATTTTATAGCGAAACCCCTTAAAAACAAAGTCGGCTATCCAAGTATAGAAATAAAACTTCCTATTAGCAATGACGATTGGCTCGAGAATGTAGAATGATATTTTCAGAGAGTTAGATAATGTTTGCAAAGACAGTTTTAATACTTTTGTAGAAGAGGACTGAGATTGACCCTGAATGACCCCAGAATTGTTGAGTGCATGAAGATGACGGACGCAGAGAGTCTTCTCGTAAGCAAATATTGTGAGGCAAATAATAATAGCAAGGATATTGGGAACATATTGAATAATCCTATTTGATTCAGGCTCTTTGCTTGACTATGTGGAGCCGTGCAAGAATAGAGTCCTTGGTTCTTTTGTGAGATCTGATGGAGCATAAAAAGGTGAATTATAACAATTATGAGGAACACCAGAAATATAAAATAGACTTTCTGATAGACTTAGACCTTGCCCAAGTAGAAAAAGGATGGAACGTGGTGTTTGTGAATCATTCTATAATAGAAGTTCTCAAGCATATCTGAGTATAGTGCTTGTTCTTATTGGCATCTTGATGAACAGGGAAGGGCTGCTGCCAATGAGATGATAAAGAAGGATGGCTAACTGATGACCATCTATTAAGTAGGGAAGAACGGAAGTATTTTAGCTTTTTATACAGATAACGTAGAGTTCACTAATGGCTATGAGTATGAAAGAGGTATGCACATGGTAAGATACACCTCCTCCAAGCGATGTGAATGCACATGCAGAAGCTTATCTTGTGCTTTTGCGGCTCTTTACCATTCTACTTCTGAAAGTATATGACGATCTTCATTTTAGCTTATAAGCTCTTGGTAAAATAGCTTCGACGGCACCCAAAATAAAATAACATTTGTTTTCCTCAATTCTTTTGCGTAATTTCGCCGTTGCTTTGTGACAGCGCGAGCGCCAAAATTTAGTATCACATTATCATTAACATATCACAATGAGCAAATTAGTTGTTAACTCTTACGAAGAGGTTTGCCGCCCATTTGGGCGAAGAGCTGGGCGTTTCGCCGTGGCTGGAAATAGACCAAGAGCGCATTAACCTCTTTGCCGATGCCACACTAGACCATCCAATGGATACACGTTGACGTGGAGCGCGCCAAGCAAGAGAGCCAGTTTAAGAACACTATCGCACACGGATACCTAACGCTTTCGCTGCTGCCCACTTGTAGGAGACAGATTATTGAGGGTGAACAATATCAAGATGTTGGTGAACTATGGCATGGACAAGATGCGCTTTGGACAGGCCGTGGTGACAGGAAGTCGTGTGCGATTGGTTTACCAAGCTGCATGCCATCAGCAACATTCGCGGCATCTGCAAAAAGCCGAAATCGAGTTTAAAATCGAAATAGAAGGACGAGCGCAAACCTGCACTCGAAGGCATCGCCACCTTCTTATATTATTTCGAGTAAAACCTCATAACAGCCATTCAGTGCCCCGCAAAAAGCCGTTTGCCGGCCATTCAGAATGCTTGTTTTCTGTGCATCGCTTCACACTACCAGTTTCTTGGGGCATGGTTCCAAGCGGCTGGTGAGTGCAGCTCCATCAACCTTGTGCTGTTGTTCCAAGCTGCTGATGCTGTGTATCTGCCGTTGATGCAGGGGCGTTTTTGGTGGCTGGCGGCATAACAAATAGCCCTCCTTTTGGTTAAAATATGTTGGCGCGTAACATCCTTTGCACCAATCGTCATTTATTACAGAGACAGAGATGAACAAAATAAGCTGTCGCAATGACATTCTGCCCTTAAGGACAAACTATACAGGTTGGCGTTGCGCATTACATGCTCGCGATGCCGAAGACATTGTGCAAGACACGCTCAGTCAAGGTTTGGAACCGGCGGGAACGCTGGGACGAACTAGACTCTATCGAGGCTTTCAGCCTACGGTGTGTCGAAATCTGGCGCTGAGACAGCATCAAACGGAAAGGACATAACAGCCCCTCAGTTGAAGATGCACGCCGACAAGCCCGACTGAAGCAGCAAATCCTTACGAGGAAATGTTGCCAACGACGCGTAAAGCTTGTGAGAGACATTATCAATGCCTTACCGAGAAACAAAAGACAGAGCATGCAGCTCCGAGAGTTCGAGGAAAAAGCTATCGCGAGATTGCCCAAATAATGGAAGTTACCGAAGAACAGGTTAAGATAAAACATCTTCAGGGCACGGCAAGCGATAAAACAAAAATTCAAAAATGCAGATGATTATGGATTTATAAATATATCAAACAGCTATTGGGCGCTATTGGAACTGCGAAACTTCATTAGAGAGAAGAAGGTATCCTGCGTGCGTTTTTCAGTCAGAAAGACGTTCCCTGCTGAGCGCACGCCAGTACCAATCGCTTTTGCCTACCAGCAAATGGAGCAAAGCGAGAAACATCTGGGTGCCGATTTCGACAGCAAGCTGGTTAGCATGCGCAATCGAGGAAGAGCCTGTTAAGGTGAAGGCGCACCATCACGCTTACCCAACGCCTCATATCCGCTGTTCAAAGCAGCCGCCGTTGTGGCCATCTTCCCTCACGTTGGGTAATGCCGCGCAGAGTCGTTTCAAACGAAACCCACTTCGCCCGCAGGCATGGCGGGATATAATAAAGGTGGAGAAAAGGCATCCGTTGCCCTTAGAGAGGCGACTCAGCCGTTATCGACACCTTGAAGGAAAGTCAGGGCAACCCGCCGCCTCGCTCAACATCATTAAATAGACTTTTTCTATGCTCTCAATAACAATGTTTGAAGAAACAACATCGAAGCACTGAAGCTTCTTTCTCTCAAATTTTTCATTATACTAACGTAGGTCAACGGCCGCAGATACCCCAAAAGATGCTGCGGCCTTTGCTTGTGAATGATCAAAGGCGGCGTATTGAGAAAAAGTGAGAAACTTAGGCATGATAGCCAAGCATTTTACAAGATATTTGTTACTTTTGCATTTAGCTTATTGGCATACAATCAATACTATACCTTTAAGTCCTCATTAACAGAACAACATGAAGCAACGGAAAATGACCATAAACCTCGTTTGGGCTAATGTCTTTGCAGTAATCTTCTGCTTTGCCATATGCTGCTGTTAAGCTCTGCTGCATGGTATTTGTGTGGGGTTTTCCTGCATTTGAAGACTTTCCATGCAGTTTCTTCCCAACCACAACCCCTTTTAACGTCGCCCGAGTTGTGTTCGTTGCATATGGCAGGCATAGTAGTGCACAGAGCTGATACATGGTCTAACGTGGGTACATATTTTGCCAAAAAGGGATGTAAAGCTTCGATTCGGGCATATTTCTGAAATGCTCACCCCCTATTGTCGCTGTTCGAGCCCATAACTGGTTCGCCAATATTGCATCGGTGCCTTAATGCCTCTCGTGGTTCTAGGCGTCATCCCCTTGGCATTAGCTTATCCTCTTAAAAAGTATCTTATTTGCTTGGATGGGGCGTCTTATTCGTTCAGCTGCTGCCGCGAGGCGATGTCTGATTGCGTGAAAATACGCAAAGAACCTGCGGAGAACATGGTGTTCGGATCAAAGAAGCCGGGCTGCTGATTTTTGGATGAGGTTATAGAATAAGGTAATGGCTTAAAGGCCTGTAAACGGATGGAGTAGTCTGTTTACAGGCCCGCATTCGCTCATAGCATTCCACGTGATAGGGGTGTGCGTTTCGGGAAATAATACGGGCTATTCTTGAATAGCTTATGTTTTATTTATAGCTATCAGACACCCCATCTGCCTCATCTAATGCGTAAGCCGCGTGTGGACTTTTTGTGTCTTTGCGCTTGTGCTTGGCTCTCGTCTAAATCTTTCATTATCTCATCGAAATCAATCTGAGTACGATGTTTAAGACCCATCATGATAGCCTTGTTCGTAGCGCAAGCCACCCACTCATGCCTTCCCATCCACCTTGGTCAACGGGAGCTTTTCCATAACGTCTTGGATCTCTGAGTGATCTTTTTACAAGCCATAATACTAATGTTTTAGTGATAAAATATAATTTGAAATCATCTTGACTTTTTCTAGTAGATGGGTAAAGTCTTGCTTTCGTACAGCAAAAATCAAGCTTATCACAGCATGTACACATGAGGGTGAAAAGCCTCCTTTGCCCGATGTTAGAAATCACTAAGTTCGGTTAACTTTCCTCGTTTTTCCGCATTTGAGTTAATCATGCGTGTGGCAAGCACCCGCTGAGATGTTGTATGCGGCATACAGATTGATCGAAGAAATTGTCTTTTTGGGGTCGTAGCTAACGTCAGAGTTGCTTAGAACAAACAAGCTGCCACGCCCGCTTACCTCGTTACAGAAGTTTCGTAAGCGTACTTGTTCTGCATCGTCAAAGGGCTCTTTAACGTAAGTGTTGAACGAAGAAGTGCTGTTCAACGGCTTGTATGGTGGGTCGAGGTAGAACAACGCATCTTCACTGGCATAGCGCTTTGTAGCATCAAAGTCGCCGCAAAGGATGTCCACGCGTTGCAAGAGGTCAGAGTCGGGCCTGCGATAGTTTGCTCATCGCATATCTTAGGGTGTACATATTTGCCGATGAGGAACGTTAAACTGCACCCTTGGAGTTCTCGCGATAAAGGCCGTTGAAACAAGTTCGATTTAAGAAGATAAAGATAGCGGCTTGCTCCACGTTCGTTGAGTTCGTCATCGTTAAAACGCCTGCGTTTCTCCATACTAGGCCGTGCGTTCGGCATGGTTCATGGGCGAGATACTGGTTTTCAAAGCATGCGTAGCGCACTAATAAGCTTTTTGGCTTGGCCTTAATAACACGATACACGTTTATCAGTCTTGCGTTTACATCGTTGATAACAGCGTGTTGTATGTTGGGATAGTGCTGTAATAGCCAAACACAAAACAGAACCTCCGCCAACAAATGGTTCCCATAGGTGAGTGTTCCTGTTGCGGAAATCTGTTGGTAAAAGGCTCTCTATGTCTGACAGAGTTGCGTTTTCCCTCCTGCCCACTTAACAAACGGCTTTGCGCCTTTGTGTAAAGTCATCAATACTTCTTGTTTTGACAATGCCAACCTTCTTACTTCGTTATATATAAGGAGTTGCTGTTTCATACATCCTTTTACGGATTGTGTTGCACTTCAACCCCCTTATACGTGCAAAAGTAACAAATAAAGCTAAGATAAAGGCCTTAGCAATATTATTTCACGAAAGATGACGCTTGTTTAGTGCTGAAATAGAAAACTAACAACCAATTTGTCGGCTCGGTTTATGTGGCAGTTATTTTTGAAACGACAAAAAGTGGAGCATAAAAAGCCATTCAACGGCTGTACAAACGTTGTGTAAACAATGAAATAGTCTCGGCTTTTAATCTTTCTATAAAATTGAAAGGAGTTTCTTGTCTTTGTGATGCCAACACAAGATAAACACTACCCACTGCATCACGAGTGCAGCACAAATCGGCTCACTGGCCTATAAACTCACGAAAGGCAACAACTCCCAAAAACATCAACCCTTAATTTACTAACCGCCCAACTTACAAACTCACGCAGTTACACCCTCACCAACTTACAAAACTCCTCAACTCACAAACTCACCCTACTCACAAACTTATAAACTCACACCTCACCAACTTACAAACCTCATCAACTTACAAACTCACCTACTCACAAACTTATAAACCTCATCAACTTACAAACTCACCTACTCACAAACTTATAAACTCATACCCTCACCAACTTACAAAACTCCTCAACTTACAAACTAACCTACTCAAAAACTTATAGACTCACACCCTCACCAACTTACAAACCTCATCAACTCACAAACCCACCTACTCAAAACTTATAACCTTAAAACCGGTTCTTCCGATTAAATGCGTAGACGGTTATCATGTAATGCATATAGTCTTAATGTGAAGTATTCCTCATTTCTGAATCCGTATACCTGTCTTTTAAGAACCTTTATTTTGTTGTTAATGCCTTCTATTGTTCCATTTGTTATATAATGGTCATACCATGCTAATATGCATGTCCTGTATGCTCTAATAGTTGATGCCATTTTCATCAATGGCTGTATTTTAGATTCCATAGCTTGCTTTACCCATTCTTCCAACACAGCTTTAGCTTTTTTGCTTACTACACTGATTCCATATTTCCTTAAGATCTTCTTTGAGATAATAGGCAGTCATCAGCGGACGGTTTAGGCTCAAGGCATTCTCCAGCCTATTCCTGTGTACGTGGTCAAAGATGTCGTTTCCATTTCTGAGCAACAACCAACGTGTTCCTTTGATTACCTTACGCTTGTTGATGTCCTTTTCCACATGCCATAACTGTCTCCTTAGCAAGTCCAGCTTTTCGTTCATAAGCTTGGTTACGTGAAAGTGGTCTACTACAAGTGCTGCATTGGGAAGATGCTCACTCACAGCTCTTGTATATGCTGCAGAAAGGTCTGTACATACGGCTTGTATATGTTCTTTGTCGTTGCCGAGCCGTTCCCAAAATCCATCAAGGGCATTCTTGCCATTGCCATCACCGACATAAACAATATGACCATTATCCAAATCTACAACTATCGTCTTGTATACTTGACCCTTATGAGTAGCAAACTCGTCAATGGAAATGCGTCTTAACATGGAAAGGTCCGGGTTGGAGTAATTTGACTGCAGAAACTCCATCTGTATATTCCGTACTACGTCCCAGGATACCTGAAGGAACCAGGATATGTCTTGGATTGTTGCAAAGCGAGACAGGTCAAGCACCATATTTGCAAAGGCTATCGTGTGGCGACGTTTTCCTTTCGCGAAGTCGATGTTTTCTTGTTTAACACAGCCGCAGTCGTTACATTGAATACGTTGTACACGCATGTCCAGATAGGTCTTGCTCAGACCTATAGGCACACTTACAAATCGACGAATATGACTGCCGTTACGGTTGACATTATGACTTCCACATACAGGACAACAAAGTTTTTTTCCTTTGGAGTTTGGATTTCTAAAACTAAGTTATTACCTTCGTAGCGCAGATTCTGACAGTCTTGTTGGGAGACGCCTAAGGCGTTTTTGCATTATGCTGGTATTCATGTTCTTGAAGTTTGGTCACTACAAAGATACATAATACCAGCTTTTATCTATACCTAATAAGATATATCTATCATTTAACGGAAGAACCTTAAAACCTCCCCCAACTCAAAAACTTAAATCCTTATCTTTTATTTTTACAATCTTGCTCCAATTTTTCACTCGTTCTAGGCGAAATATTGGTTTAAAAAGTAGGTAAATTGATACCATTTACAACCTTTCTCGCCACTTGTTTTGTCTATGGGTTCAAAGCCTGCGTTTTGCACCATTTGCCTTTCTATTTTGGTTTTGCCAACTCGTATTTTTCAAGCCCATTTACCTACTTTTAGGCCCTAAAAACCCACTCTTTTAATGGGCGTTTTGCTCTTTCTAGTCATGTTCTTCATGAGATCAAGCAGGTTGTATTTATACCATTGCGGCGGATATTTATGCTTTTCGGTTCGCGTTTAGCAGCATACACTGCATTAGCACCAAAACTACACATTTAGCACCAAAAACGCACTGCATTTGGCGGCATATTGCATTGCATTTTAACTTTACCCAAAACACACTGCGTTGAGCGGCATATTGCACTACATTTTAACAGCAAATAGCCCGAAAAACAGGTGCAAATGGCGATTTCTTTAAATAAAAATACATTTTGTTACATTTGCATACTACCCCTTTGGCGCAAAAACAACCTTCGCGAAATCGATTTTTGCGGCAAGGAGGACGATTGGTGGACAAAAGGGCACTCATAATGTTAAAATCTGCGCTGAAAAGTTGACAAAATATCAAATTAGCGAGTTGACAAGTTAACAGGTTGACAGCGTGTCGGTTTGTGAGTGTATGGGGTTGCGAGTTAGGGGAGTGGGGAAGGTTTTACGAGTTTGTTAGTTAACAAGGATTGTCGTCCACTCCGTACAAGTCATTTGGCTTAACGCGTAACTCCGTCATCCCTCTTTGACAGAGTTAATGGGTTCATTCCTTTTCAGGGCATAGCACACTTTGCCACAGACAGATGGGGCAGAATTTCTGCTTTTATCGTATCTTAGTCCGCTACTTTGTATCTGAAATAAGTGCATCTCTTTGGTTTTACAGCACAAAGATAACAAACTCCTCTCAATGTATAGAAATATTTAAAGTAAAGACGACTTCTGGCTATGGCGTATAACAATTGCTTTCTCGTTTAACCTTGAACCGCCGCCCGTAGATATGTAACCATAGCCCGCTTCGCCTGCTCACCCTTGTTTCAATCGCACCCCAACAAAAAGAGGAACCACCTTTCGGCAGTTCCTCTTCCGTTCTTTAACCTCAAATTTCATTCCTTATGAAAAGTTCGTGGGCCATCTAGGGAGCTGAACCTAGGACCTCCAGATTATGAGTCTGTTGCTCTAACCAGCTGAGCTAAAAGCCCGAACCACCCTCATGGGGTATGTTTGCAAGTGCAAAAAGGTGTAGTTTTGCACGCAAATATCCAAACAATTAAGACAAAGACATATAAAAATGAGGGTGGGCAACATCAAGTTCAAAGCACTTTTTATGTATCTTTGCATACTTGGGGATTGTGCCCCATACACAACTATATAGACGTATCAATGAGTATAGAAACGACATCAGAGAAGTTCGACAACAAAGGATTGACCGACGAACAGGTTGCGAAAAGCCGTGAACAACACGGATATAACGTACTGACACCCCGAAACGAGCCTCGCTTTGGGCACTTCCATAGACAAGTACCGCGACCCCATCATCCAAATCCTACTTGTGGCTGTTGCCGTTTCGCTCGTTTTTCTCGTTCATCAACGGCGGGTTTCTCGAAACCATAGAGCATATTCTTGGCCATCATCATAGCCACCACCATCGGCTTTTTACTTTGAAAGAGATGCCGCAAAAAGAAGTTCGACGTGCTCACAACCCTTGGCGAAGAGCGGCCCGTAAAGGTGCGCCGAAACGGACAAACTACCACCGTGGCGCGCAAAGACGTGGTGCCTGGCGACCTGATGGTGATTGAAGTGGGCGACGAAATACCTGCCGACGGACTGTTGCTGCAATCGTCTGACTTGCAGATTGACGAGTCTTCGCTCACCGGCGAACCCATCATCAACAAGCGCAACGCACCGACGTGGCTGAAGAAGAGCCACTTATCCCACCAATGTGGTGCTACGCTCTACGATGGTGATGAATGGTAGCGGGCTTGCAAGGGTAACAGCCATAGGCGATGGCACGGAGATTGGCAAGGTGGCACGTAAGGCCACCGAACTGACGGCGGTGAAAACGCCCCTCAATCAGCAACTCGACCACTTGGCCAAGCTTATCAGTAGGTGGGTTCTGCCGTGGCCGTTACCGCTTTCGCCGTGTTCCTTGCCCACGATGTGTTTACCAATCCCCTTTAGCAAGGGCCAAGACTACGCTGCGCATGGCCGAGGTTGTGTTGCGCTATTTCATGATGTGCCGTAACGCTATTGGTGATGACGGTGCCCGAAGGATTGCCGATGGCCGTAACGTTGAGCCTTGCATTGAACATGCGCCGATAGCTTAAAAGCAACAACCTTGTGCGCAAAGTGCACGCTTGCGAAAGCGATGGGGGCCGTCACCGTGATATGTACCGACAAGACGGGCAAACGCTTACCGAGAACAAAATGCGGGTGGCAGAGATGCGCATCCTCGCACCCGACACGCCGCTCGCAGAGTGCCATTGCGCTGAACACCACGGCCCATCTGGAAAACCAAGGCAACGTTACATCGGGGCATAGGAAACCCAACCGAGATTGCCCTGCTGCTGTGGTTAGGGTCTAATGGCCATAATTATCGTGAACTGCGCGCCGTTGGCAGGGTAGAAAACTAACTGCCTTTTTCCACCGAACGCAAAGTACATGGCCACCGTTGCCAGCCTAAACGGTCAGCGGTTTTCTCTTTGTAAAAAGGGTGCCCCCTGAAACCATCATGGGCCTTGTTCGCTAACCGACGAGGAGCGAAACGACACAACCCACCTGTTGAGAAGTTACCAAAAACACAGGCATGCGCACCTTGGCCTTTGCCTATAAACCACTGCCCGGCAGGTGGAAGTTAATTTTGCCGATGCCAATCTCATGCAGGGACTTACCCTTCCAGCTGTGTAGCAGCCATCAGCGATCCTATTCGTCAGGACGTTCCCGCAGCACGTAAAAGAATGTCTTGATGCGGGTATCGAGGTGAAAATTGTTACCGGCGACACTGCTGCAACAGCCATTGAGATTGCCAGACGGAGATGGGAATGGCACAAAGATACGCCCATCGAGGCGCAAATAACGGGTCCCGACTTCGCCGCATTGAGCGATGGGCCGCCTACGAACGGGTGAAAGTGCTGCGGTGAGTGTCGCGTGCGCGGCCACCGATAAGCAACGACTGGTTAACCTGCTGCAACAACGTGGTGAGGTGGTGGCCGTTACGGGCGACGGAACCAACGATGCCCCTGCACTGAACCACGCCCGTGGGTCTTTTCGCTAGGCAGTGGCACCAATGTAGCCAAAGGGCATCGGACATGACCCTGCTCGACGATTCCTTCCGCTCCATCGAACGCGCCGTGATGTGGGACGTTCGCTCTACAACAACATACGCCGCTCTCCTATTTTTCCAGCTTGTGGTTAACCTCACGGCCTTGCTATTGGTGCTGTGGCGGTGCCATTATCGGCACCCAAATGCCGTTAACCGTAACGCAGATACTTTGGGTAAACCTCATTATGGACACCTTTGCGGCTATGGCTTTTGGCCTCGTTGCCACCCACGCGAAGCGATGAGCGAGCGACCGCGCAACATAAACCGCCCCAATCATTTCTCCACCGATGGCCCGTCATCATTTTCTGCGGCTTGTTGTTCTTCGCCATGCTCTTTACCCTGCTCATTTACTTCCGCAACGAAAGCGGAGGGCAACTCGATACGCACCAACTAACCATCTTCTTCACGGCGTTTGTGATGCTACAATTCTGGAACTTGTTCAACGCCAAGACGCTCAATTCGCACCATAGCACCTTCCGTCGTCTGTATGCCGACCGCGGATTGCCGCTCGTTCTGCTGCTCATCTTGGCCGGACAATGGCTCATTGTAACCTTCGGCGGTCGCATGTTCCGCACCGTTCCGCTGTCGTTCACAGAGTGGTTGGTTATCATTGGCGCAACGTCTGTCGTGATGTGGGCGGGCGAGTGTGGCGCAGACTGAAGCAAAAGCTCCATCAACCAACCCCGCCTAACGCCATGCACGCATACAACACCCCTCCTTGCGTGGCCACTATCGGCTGCTGATGGCGTGCATCTAGGCCATCGCTACCTGATAAGTCATGTTCGGCAGTTGGCTCAGGGCAAGGCATGCCCTCGATGGTTGTTACCTTCGGCACACATCCGCGCCAAGTGGTGCAAACATCGTTTGTTCCCAAGCTGCTTTCAACGCCCGAAGAGAAACAGAAACTGCTGTGCGAAACGGGCATCGACCATACGATGGTGGTGAATTTCGACCAGAACATGGCCGCACTTACGGCGCGAGAGTTTATGCAAAGGGTGCTGAAAAGAACGGCTCAACGTGGGCCAACTGGGTTATCGGTTACGACAATAAGTTTGGCCATAACCGCAAGAAGGTTTCGAAGACTATTGTCGATATGGAAAAATGCTGGGCATCCAGGTGGTAGAGGCACCGCAATTTGAACCCGATGGGGTGCACATCAGCTCGTCGGCCATACGCACTCATCTGTTCGAAGGGCGTGTAAGGCAGGCCAACATGCTGTTGGGCTATGCCTATTCGCTAGGTGGAAAGGTGGTGCCGGGTTTTCAAGAGGGGCGCAAAATGGGCTTTCCATCGCCAACCTGCTAGTAGAAAACCCTCAAAAACTGCTTCCCAAAACGGCGTTTACGCCACATGGGTGGAGCTTGAAGGCCACGAACGCCCACTAATGGGCATGACCAACGTCGGCAATCGCCCCACTTTCAACGGAAAGGGCGTAACCATCGAAACCAACATCCTCGACTTCTCGGCCGACATCTACGGCCAAAACATGCGCATCGCATTCGTGGACCGCATTCGTGCCGAAGTGAAATTCGACACGATAGACTCAGCTGAAAGCGAAGATGAAAAGAAGATGAAGAGGTGGCAAGGCGGCTCGTTCAAAACGTGTGATGGGCTTTACGTCTGCCCCTTGTCAAAAGGAAAACAAGGCAAGGATGAGGCTTTTATGCCATTTAAACGGCTGGTAGACAAACATAGATAAATTAAAACAAACACAATATATGGAAAAGAACAACAGGCTTATTCTCAACGTGCTAGGCTGCGTGGCATTCATCGCCGTGCAGTTTGTGGTTTCGCTCGTGGCACTCTACCTCGACGACTCGATAAAACACCACCATCTGCCAGTGCCAAAGCACTAACGCTGAGCAGTGTAGTGAGCGTGTCATCCCTATCGCCCTCTTTGCCAGTGCGTGTCAGAGTGGGCCCATCTCCGCTATTACCTTCAACAAAAAGCCGTGAGCGCTTTAGTTGAAAGCCATCCTTGCGGGTTCAGGGTATACTTCCCGTGCAATGGCTGTACGAGCAGATGAACATCACCAGAGCGAAGACGTTCACATCTTTTCAAGCACATCATGGGCAACAGTTGGAAATATCTCTGATGGGCATTTTAGCCCCTGTGGCCGAAGAGTTGGTGTTTCGCGAGCCATCTTGCGCAGTCTGATGGCCCTCTTCAACTATCGTTTGCCTTGGATACCCATCGTTGTTTCGGCCCTGCTTTTTCGGTGCCGTGCACGGCAATGTGGGCCCAGTTTGCCAATGCCTTTGTTATGGGCTTACTTTTGGTGGATGTACTGTCGCACCCACAGCATCGTGCTTGGGGTGGCCTTGCATTGGGTTCAACACGGTGGCCTACACTATGTACGAGCTGATGCCAGAAATGAACGACGGACAGCTTATCGACTTGTTTCACGGCGACGACAAACTGATGTACATGAGCATTCTGCTCGCTGCTTGTGCTGCTGCCGTCGCTGTTTCCAGCTTAACAAACGGATGACTGCGGGTGGGTAAACGCCATCGGACAGGCCTAAAAACGAAGGGCATACTTCGCTTGTCGTGTCGCTTAAACAATGCCCCACCGCATGTTTAGGCACCGCGCCGCCAATGGCCCTTACAAACCTCGCCTTTCGCCAGAGTGCAGCCCTCAGCTATGTGCTTGGCGAAAGCAGAAAAATGTTGTCTTCAAGGCGAACAACCTTAAAAGTCCGCACCGCCTTTTAATCCTAAATAGCTAACAACTTAAATGCCATATCATCATGAAAACAACCTTATTCACATGCCTACTGGCACTATGCGTGGCTTGTGCAGCACCTCGTCGCGAGCGTTTGAAAGACGTTGCGGAGAAAACGGAGTGAGTTTCTTTCTAGATGAGAGCCAAAGAAAAACTGGTAGATGGTAGCAATGAATTTGGTATTCGTCTCTTCCAGGTCATGGCGCAGGCCCATCCCGATAGTGGTATGGTTGTTTCGCCTATGGGCGTTGTTTTATAGCTTGAACATGCTAAACAACGGAACCGATGGCGAAACACTAGCAGAAATTTGTAAGGCCTTGGGTTATGGGGAAGGCGATTTTGCAGCGCGTGAATGAGCTTTGCCGAACCTTTTCTCATCGCTCAACGCAAGCAACGACACACGTAGGCTCCGAGCAAGAGTTGAGCTATATGCACACGGTGAACCTCCTTGCTACTATTGGCGATGACGCGATAAAAAGACGCTTTTAAAGATACTTTGGCACTAGTTATTTCGCACATCTCCGAGACTTCATCACGGCTCTGCAACAATGCGCCAACCAATGGATAAACGAACAAACAGAAGGGGTTGTAAAAGCAGATACCCTTGCATTTGTCGGGCCGATGCACCAGCCTGCCTTGTCAATACCATTGTTTTCCGTGCCCGATGGACAAAGAGTTTTCGATGCCAAGCATACCCGTAAAGTTCCGTTTTATTGTGAAGATGGGCGTGTAGATAGTGTATGGATGATGTCTCAATACGCCAATCAAGAAACTTTTAGAGGAATGCACGGCACGTCTTTTAGTGCCTTATGTTTACCATATAGTGGGCAATTCCGCATCACGCTGTTGCTCCCATCTAAGGGAAACACTCTTGCCTGTCTGATAAAAATGTCTTAATGTTCGGACATTGCATCAGATTAACCGCGATATGGAAAGTTTGGCGAGTTTCATATACGCATTCCGCGCATCTATCTTAAATACTCTGTCTCCCTTAAACCCCTCGCTAACACAGAGTGGGAATCAAGCAGGCGTTCTCGCATAAAGCCAATTTAAAGCAAGATGAGTGCTAAAGCCATTGATGTTGGATGACGTGTTGCAACAAAACAGAATTAAAGGTGGACGAGAAAAGAAACAACTGCTGTGTCGACCACAACAACGCGGCTTCTTGTAAAAGGCGAGGATAAAATTGCCACCCAATTTCACTTCACCGCCAACCGTCCTTTCCTTTATTATATCTCCGATGCCTCTGGCAATGTCTGTTTCCATCAGGGCGAGTATTGTGGTCCCAAGCGGTGCAGATAAACGGTGGCAAGCGACTCTTCTCCACTTTCATTACAATTCAAAACCAATTAACAAATTTAAATATCAAACCATCACGAAAACAACCTTATTCACATGCCTACTGGCACGTCTGCGTGGCCTGTGCAGCACCTCGTCGCGAACGTTTGAAAGATGTTGCCGAAGTAACCGACGTGGAGTTTAAATTGGATGATGCAGAGAAACAGCTGGTTACAGAGCAACCATCTTTGGTCTTCGCCTATTCCAGCTAATGGTTCAGGCCCATCCGATAACTGAGTATGGTTATTTCGCCAATGGGCGTTGTTTATAGTTTGAACATGCTAAACAACAGGGAACCGATGGCGAAACACTAAGCAGAAATTTGTAAGGCCTTGGGCTATGGGAAGGCGATTTGTCTGCGAATGAATGAGGCTAAATCGCACTTTTATCATTGCTCAACGTAAGCAAATAAAAACAGAATTGGAACAAACACGCGACTACATGCATACGGCCAACCTTTTGGCTGTTATGGGAACAGATGCCGTAAAACACTCTTTTAAGAATGTGCTTGAACACAATTATTTTGCTGAAACCATCTCGGCCTTTGATACTGATTACTACAGCGAAGTATAAACAGGTGGATTGATGAACAAACGGAAGGGCAAATTAAGCAAATACCCTTGAAGTTGTCGCCCATAATGCAGGTGCTTGGTCAATGCCATTGTATTTAGAGCCCGTTGGGCAGAACCTTTTGAGCCCGAGATTCACCAAGAAAGCCCCATTTTACTGCGCAGATGGGCGGATTGACGGTGTGTGGATGATGAGCGGATACGATAGGGAGAACACCTTTTAAGGGCATGAGCAACAACAAATGTTCTGTCTTACGTATGCCTTACAAAGGCCAATTCTACATCACGATGGTGCTTCCTAACAAAGGGTATTCTGTTGCAGGCTTAGCTTAAAAAGCCTTTTAATGTGCAGATGTTTGGCATGATAGACAAAGGTTTGCACGATTACAATGAGTTTTATGTGCACATCCCGCGCATCACGCTAAAAACTTCTGTCACCCTCAAATCGTTCCTTTCGCAGGTTGGCATCAAACAAGCGTTCTCGCAACAAGCCAATCTTAGCAATATGAGTATGAAACCATTGAAATTGGACGACGTGGTTCAACAGACGGAATTTAAGTTAGATGAGGAGGGAACAAGTGCCGTTTCGGGTAGCTTTATGCAAGTAACCTCGCTGTCTGCTTGCATTAGCTTACTGAATTTCACTTCACCGCCAATCGTCCTTTCCTTTATTATATCTCCGATGGCTTTGGCAATGTCTGTTTCATCGGGCAATATTATGGCCTCAAACGGTGAGGTAAGATGTGGCAGTGCGGAGGGTTAGGGCGCATGAAGAGGGTGTGTTGTGTGGGCTTTGGATGGGAATTGTGCCCTTCTTGCTAGTGGTTTAGGGGCAAACTCATTCCAATAGATAAGTAGTGTTGGGCCAATAGGTCAACAACTCCATTTGTTAATTCGTCTTCTTGTTAACATGTCTACTAGCGCACTTGTCCATTTGTTAACTTGTAAACTCGTCAACTCTTCAACTCCTTCTTTCGCATAACATTCTCCTCATAATGGCCCAATAAACATTGTCCGTATGTTGCTCACGCAATATACGGGACGTTTCTTCAGTGAAAAAGATTTTTATGAATGGGCGATTAACCATTTTGCAGCCATTCCTCAGCTTGTCTTAGGATGAAAGAAGTGAGAAAAACGGCGCGCGGTGTAACGCCAAATATGAAGTTTATAATTCTAATTACAAAAATACAAATTATAACTGAAAGTACCAATTTTGGTTGGACTTTTTAAATAAGCTGAAAACTTCTTTACATATGAGCATATTGCTCTGCCCTAAAAACTCGCCTTGTTGTTACATTGGCTTTACCTGTATGTTGGGCTTATTGGTCTGTTTTGCGGGTTATGCGCAAATAAATGATCCGACGACATCACTGTCGCCGGACCTGCGGAAAACTAATTCTACCAAATAAAAACTAAATATCAATCAAACTAAAATTACGAGTGTTCTGTTTCTTGTCGACAAGTTAACGAATTTGCGTTAACATGTCGAAGAGTTACGCCATACACCGCGCTCTCTACGTATTAGCCATTGGCTAAGCGAAAACGTTTTGTGCTGTGGCGCAAGCTTAGTCTACTTGTATCGAGCGGAACAGCTTTTGTTCCTCCTTCTGCACCTTAGGCAGGTCTACCGTTAGCACACCATCGTTTACACGAGCGACGATAGCCTCGCGGTTTACGTCTTCGGGCAAGAGCAAGGTCTGCTCGTACTTTCGAGTAGCTGAACTCGCGGCGCAGGTAATGCGTCTTTTTCGTTTCTGGTCGGTCGACTCGCGTCTGCTCCATCTTGATGGAGAGGTTGCCGTCTTCGTTCACGTTTACGCTGAAATCTTCGCTTCTTCAAACCAGGAGCAGCAAGTTCAACGGTATGTTGTTTGTCGTTCTCCAATACGTTGATGGCGGGGAGCCGTGGCGTTAGTGCGTGGCATAAGGTTGCTGTTCAAAAGTCATCGAACACTTCGGGCAACCACAAATTCTCTTTCATTACTGGTAACATAATCATATCTCCTATATTTATAAAGTTGTTTCTGTTTATTGTTTTATCTGCTTTTGCTTTCGGCTTTCGCCTTGGCGTACACCTGATATACACAAGTTCTGTACCAGTGAAAAAGGGCGTGACAAAACGGCATTTGTGTGTGACAATTTGGCAAATACACTAATCGAAAAGCATCGTCCAAAGAGAAGGTAAACGATGGAACTAAGCCCTTCTGCTTTGAAGTCGAATGACTCGAGAGTATTGCTTACTCATCAACGGCATCACCACAAGCTACCAGCAGTTTACCAACTCGCCAACTCATAAATCTGAAGTAAACTTACCTGCTCACTTGCCCTTTAAATCGAAAAATATCGTGTATCTTTGTGCACGATAATTAAAAACAAGGTTTTTCGTACTATACAGCCATTGTCGTGAGGCAAGAAGCAGGCTAACCAAATCACGCCAGAACACACGCCCAAACAATCAAAAAGTGTCTAAACGAACACATTATTATATATAAGACGTATGTTAATAAGCACAACCCCCACTATCGAAGGACGTCTATACAAGCGTATAAGGGCATAGTTGACAGGTGAAACCATCATCGGTGCCAACCTTATTTAAAGACTTTCATGGCAGGAATCCGCGACATTATCGGCGGACGTAGCAGCTCGTACGAGAAAGTTTTTGCGCGAGGCCAAAGACACTTCGCTAGCCGAAATGCAACGACGCGCCGAAGAAATGGGAGCCAACGCCATTGTTGGCGTGAGACATAGACTCACGAAACCGTTGGACAAAAACGGCTCCATGCTCATGGTGGCTGTTAGCGGAACGGCTGTGGTTATCTAGATTGTGAGTTTATGAGGTTTTTAAGTTTATAAGTTTGATGAGTTGCTAAGGTCGTGCGTTTTTGAGTTCATGTTTCTTCAGTTCATAACTTTAAGCGTTGCCAGTGTTTGAAATTTAACGAGAGAGGAGTCCGCTAGTTTACTTTTAAACTCACGAACTTATAAACACTTACCGCGGCATAAACTTATAGACTAAAAACCTCACCTCCTCACCAACTTGTAAACTAAAACACTCACCACCTCATAAACTTATAAACTAAAAATACTCACCACCTCACCAACTTATAAACTAAAAACTCAGAACCCTCACCAACTAAAATGTTATAACTAAAAACAAAGAAACCTAGAATGAATTGTTTACTACAAAAACGACCGAACGAAGCTGCTCGCCTGTTGTCGAAACGCTTCGCGCCTAACCCTGCATGTGGAGTTTGGGCTGCCTTTGCTTGCCTAACCCAGCAGGCGCAATGGCCGAAAACAATCGCTTTGCCACATAACAACGGCAAACCCTGAGACTAGTTTACAAAGCAACAACGCCACCGTAACGGGTACGGTGAACGATGCCAACGGCGAACCCGCTGGTGGGAGCAACCATCACAGCCAAGGGTTCGAGCGAAAGCCGTGACCGACATCGACGGTCGCTTTCTCGATTAACGTGCCAGTGGAACATCGCTTACGGTGTCGTTCATCGGGATGAAAGACAAAGAGGTGGTGGCTCAACGAAACACGACCGTTACGCTGAGACGACAATGTGAAGATGCTCGACGACCTACCCGTTGTGGTGGGCTACGGCGTGATGAAGAAGAAAGACCTTACCGGGAAGTATCGCCTCGGTTGGCGCAACAGACATCGCCAACGCGCATGCCACCAACCTTTCTACGGCTTTGCAGGGAGCGCAGCGGGTCTTTACTGTTACGCGCGACAACGGAACGCCCGACGTAAAGCCCTCTTTGCTGGTGCGCGGCGTTACAACCATCAGCGATACAAGTCCGCTAGTAATTATCGATGGCGTGCCTGGCGACATCGCCAACGTAAACCCGACGACGTGGAGACGCTCTCTCGTGCTCAAAGATGCGGCATCGGCCGCCATCTATGGTTCGCGCGCAGCAACTGGCGTTATACTTATCACCACAAAAGGGCAAAAGAACAACGAGATAAGTCTGAACTATTCGTTCGAGCAAGCTTTCACCAAGCCCACCGTTTTGCCCTAAAGTATGTGGGATGGAAACGCTTTTATGCAGATGGTAAACGAAACGCATTACAACGACAACCCTACGGGAGGCGAATACCAAATATACGCAAAGGACTTGATAGACAATTACGAACGTAACAACGCCACCGACCCCGACAAGTATCCCATCACGCAATGGGAAGACTATCTGTTTAAAAAAACACGGCCTCGCAGCAAACCCATTCGCTCGAGCATTATGGGTGGTGGCAAGAACGTTCGCACCAAAGCTGTCGCTCCGTTACGATAGAACACGGGACTATATGCCAACCGCAACTTTGAAAGATACATCGCCCGACTGAACAACGACCTTGGATATCAACCCCTATTTGGAAGCGCGCATGAGACGCCAACTTTGCTATACGGCAAGGTGACAACGCCTCATAACAACGCCCTTTGAAAGTGGGGCGCGCAACATTCCACCCATCTACGCCGCCTATTGGCGTAACGGCAAACTATGGCGATGTGAAGGACGGCGAGAACATTTTTGGCCAAGATTAACGAGGGCGGAACGATAAAGACGTCCGATTATAGCATTGCCGCTAAAGGGCGAATTGGTGGTGAAACCGCTGAAAAGGACTCACGCATTTCGCTGGTGGCGGCACCCATTTCACCTTCCACAACGTGAAAGACTTTAATAAGGAGGTGACTTGCACGCGTGCCGACGACCCAGCTTACGCCGGCAGGACATGTGGGCGGATTTCCGTACTACCTCGCTAACCGAGACGCGAAACACCCACTACGACATCACCACACGGGCCTTGGCCAACTACACACGACTTCGGACTGCACAGCCTCACAGCAATGGCGGGTTTCGAATACTATTATATGCGCGACGAAAACCTGTGGGCAAGTGGCGATAAGTTCCAACTCTCGAGCCTTTCCCTACCTTGATCTCTCGCCGACGAGATGGCAGAAACAACGGCGGAAACGCCCTCGAATACTCTTATCGTTTCGGCTTTGCACGCGTAAACTATGCCGCCAATCGTTATCTGCTCGAAGCCAACATACGTTACGATGGTTCGTCGCGTTTCCACAAAGGATTATCGCTGGGCAACATTCCTTCGGTATCGGCTGGTTGGGTTATTTCGGAAGAGAAATTTCTTTAAAGACAACGTGCGATTGGATGGACCATCTGAAGCTGCGCGCTCTTATGGTCAGCTGGGTAACGAGCGTATCGGCAGCTAGTACTATCAATCGTCCATCAGGGTTTGGTTCGGCCTGCTGCTTAACGGCACAACGCCCGTAACGGTACCCTTCTGCGGCACAAGTGAAGTAGCCGTTAAGGACATCACTTGGGAAACAACCGAAACGTGGGACGTGGGTTTTGATGCCCGTTTGCTGGATGCTCGCCTCGGCATAACCTTCGATTACTATCGCAAAGAAAAACTCGCGACATGCTCTTGCCGGTGCAAATCCCCATCTTCTTGGGCTACGAAAAACCCCGGACGTTAACGCTGGCGACATGCACACTAACGGCTTCGACCTGGAACTAAGATGGCGACATAGAATAGCAAAGGTGGACTATTGGGCCGCACTTAACCTCTCTGGACTATACCTCGACGATGGGTAACATGCGCGGAACCGAGTTTACCGGCGTGAAGATAAACCGCGAAGGCAGTGAGTTTATGAACTGGTACGGCTACGTTTGCGATGGTATTTACCAGACGCAAGAGAGGTTGACAACTCGCCGAAGCTTAACAACAACGTAACTGTTGGGCGATTTGAAGTATCGTGACATATCAGGGTCCCGATGGAAAGCCCGACGGAAAGATCTCGGCAGAGTACGACCGCGTACCGCTTAAAAGGTTCGTTGCCCCACTTTATCTATGGCCTTAACCTCGGCGCAGCCTATAATGGGTTTCGACTTTAACGTAAGTTTCCAAGGTGTGGGCAAGCAATGGAGTCGCAAAACGCCTGTGATGGTAGAGGATTGGTGAACAACTGGACCAACTTCCCCGAACTAATCGACGGCCGCTATTGGAGCAAATACAACACACCAGAGCAAAACGCCGCAGCCGAATATCCTCGATTGACCGACACGAGCCGTGCAAACAACTACACGCATGAGCGACTTTTTGGCTGTTCAATGGTTGGTATCTGCGCTGTCAAAGAAACATCACGCTGGGCTACACCCTGCCCAAGAACATCACCCAGAAGGCACTGCTTAAAAGCAAGTGCGCGTGTATCTCTCGGCCAACGACCTCTTTGCTATCAGCAACTATCAAGGGCTGGGACCCCGAAGTAACCGACAATGGCTACCCCATTATGCGCTCGCTGATGTTCCGGACTTAACGTAAACTTCTAAACAATCGACAGAAAAATGAAACGCAATTTCATCAGAAACATATTCGCGGCAGCACTTATCTTCGCACGCCACCGCTTTGCACGACCTCGATCTTAACCCGCTTTCGTCGGCCGCTTCCGGGCAACTGGTATCGCGACCTACAGCAGATTGAGATGGCACTAACGCCTTAGACTCGGCCAAATTCTGGCGAGCCCGATGGCGATAACCAAACCGATTGGAGCGACGATGCTGTGTATCGCAACGCGCTTACCGAGATGGAGAACGCCACACTGACCAGTAGTTACCACCTGGTTCAAAACCTATTGGCGACTGAACTATCAGATGATTTCGTACGCCAACACCATTCTTAACCGCTACGAAACGGCTTTGCACAATGGTGCCAACAGGAAAAGCTGATGCAATACGTGGGCGAGGCCCACTTTTATAGGGCTGTTGCCTACGGCCGCTTTGCTGTGCAAATATGGCGATGTGCCGTATCTAACCAGCGAAATAAGCATTGACGAGGCCTTGAATAAAACCCGCGACAGCAAAGAAATGGTGCTAAGCATGCCTACGAAGACTTCGATAAAGGCCATCGAACTGCTGCCTAACTCGTATTCGGGTCTTGCAACGCATCACCGAAAGGGCGGCTCTGGCCCTCAAAAGCGCGTACTGCACTCACCTGTCGCGACTATAAAACGGCGGCCGAAAGCTGCTAAGGCGGTGATGGATCTTGGCGTGTATCAACTGCATCCCAAGCTATTCCGACCTCTTCTTGCAGAAGACTCGCACCTCTCACTGAGTTTATTTTTCGCGCTTCACCGTTCGCTCTCGCTCGACTATAATGCTGTAAAAGGCAATGGCGTTTACCACAGGTTGCCCCGTAATGCGGGCGGTTGGGCTGGTCGCGAACCCTCTTGGCAGACTGCTGGCTGCCTACACTTGCACCGACGGATTTGCTTGCAGACAAGTCGCCGTTGTTCAATCCGCGCAAGCCATTCCTCAATCGCGACCCGCGTTGTGCGAGCCACCATCGTGCCCTTCGACTCTGTTTTCCTAGGGCTATGTATAGTCCTTCGCCTGACTCGATTCGCTGGTGTTTAAACATCGATACGGGCATATGGTTCGCAATCAAGATACGCGTATCGTTGCAACCCATGCTCCCTTACAACGGCTTGGTTTGGAAAAAAAGGCATCGACGAGGCTGGATTGCCAACAAATACATCGTTGAAAGTCCGCAAATCATCGTGCGCTATGCCGATGTGTTGTTGATGTACGCCGAAGCAAAAAGATTGAGTTGGGCGAGATAGACCAAAGCGTTGTGACGCCATGAGACGCCGTTAGGGGCTCGCGCCTACGGCGTGTCGGCCTCGAAACAACCAAATATCCGCCTTTACCATTAAGGGACAAGACGAGATGCGCCTGGACTTGCGCACGAAAGGCGCATGGAACTGGCTGGGCGAAGACCTGCGATTTGCCGACCTTGTGCGCTGGAGATTGGCCGAAGTGGCACTCAACCGCAAAGCAATACGGCATACTCGACCCCGCCAAAGGTGTCTGGAAAAACTGGTACATGCCAACAAATGGTTTCTGGCCCACAACGCCTAAAGATAGACCAATACGGCCTGCCCGACTTTGCTGAGATGGAAGCCACGGGCTTAATACGCGTGCTTTCGGAACGCAAAGTGGGACAACCGACAATACCTTTGGCCGCTCTCCCGAGAAGGAAGTGAAGATTGGAAAGGTTACCCAAAACCCTGGATATTAAGCCTAGTTTTAAGTTGACTGAGTTTTGAGTAGGTAAGTGATGGGTTTATGAGTTGGTAAGTTCTTTGGGTTTCTTGCGGTTTGTAAAGCTTTTCGCAATGGTTGTGTTTGCATACCGGGTGTATGTCATTCATACAGCCCCATCGACCAAAGTCTACGCTCCTGAAATTCAAGGATGTTAGATGTTTTTGAAGCGCTTACAATTCATAAACTTACCAGCTCAAGACTCAATAACTACCAACTCAAACTGCCCGATCAAAAGCTCCCATAACTCTACAAACTCATAAACTCACCTCAACTCATAAACTCAACTCAACTCACCAACTCACCAACTCAAATACATGAGAGAACACGAACTTTTTGCCCGTTGCGCTGCTCGCTGCAGCGTGGTTGGCCAAGCCTTGCACGCTGCTAACATTTTGGATTGAGGCCGAAAGCTTCGAACAAAGGGCGGATGGCAGGTAGACTCAACAAATGATTGAGGATGGGGTTCGCCTTATCTCATCGCCCACGGACTGGGAACGCCCGTTAAAGATGCCCTCAAACGAACGTGCGAATAGATACTGCGGCAACCTACAACGTGTATGTTCGAACCTACAATTGGACTGCGCCATGGCACGCTGCAACAGGTCCCTGGTGGGTTCAAAGTGGCCATCATAGCAAACGTCTGCCTGTAATCGTTGGTCAAACGGGCGACCGCTGGCAATGGCAAAAGGCTGGAACGGTGAACCTTAAACAGGTAAACGCACACTGGCACTATGCGACCTCAGCTGGCTGATGGGCGGTGCGATGCCATCTGCCTCAGCACATCGGCCGTTGCACCACCCTGAAGGGCTTACGAAGCACTAAAACGATACCGCGACAAGATGTTGCGAAGAGGCCAGCATGCGCGTTCGGCAGGGTGTTCGACTCTCGTTGTTGTGGGTGGTGGAGTGGCCGGAATGAGTGCCGCCGTGGCTGCCGCAAGGCTGGGCTTTGAAGGTGGCTTTGGTGCAAAGATCGTCCCCGTGTTTGGGCGGCAATAACAGCTCGGAGGTGCGCGTGCATCTTGGCGGACGCATCAACACGAGGCAAGTATCCGCGGCTGGGCGACCTGCAAAAGAGTTCGGTCCCCGCTGGAAGGAAACGCCATGCCTGCCAGAAACTATGCCGACGACCGCAAGTTGAAGTTCGTAGAAGGGCCCGAACCCAACGTCTCGCTTTTCCTCAATCATCATGTCTGTGGTGTCAAATGCAGGGTCAACACGTACCCTGACGAAGCTTTTGCCTGCTTTACAGCCTTCGGCAATACCGCCCTAAGTCTGGTCCCAAAATGCGTCTTCCGCCTCTGATTTCTGACCTCAAATGTAACTGAAAATAGCCCCAAAATGCGGGTGAGAGATGCCAGTGCGTTGGCAACAAACGAAACAGGAAAACTCAAGGAAACGAGTCCTCATTAACCGCGACAACACCATTGCAGCTCGTCATCGCGATGAACGTGCTACGGGCGAAGAACTGTGTTTGAGGCGCCGCTCTTTGCCGATTGCACCGGCGATGCCACACTTGGCGTGCTGGCTGGGGCGATGTATTCCATCGGTCGAGACCGAAATCGGCCTTTGGAGAAGACCTTGCACCGCAGCAAGCAGACGATATGACGATGGGCGTTTCTATGCAATGGTACGCCAAGAAGAAAGATAAGACCAACATTTCCCCCTCTTCGAATACGGCATTAGCTTTAACTGAGCAAACGGCCGAGAAAACGTTTGAGGGGCGAATGGACATGGGAAACAGGACTGAACAGTCGCATTGTAGATAATTTGGAACGATGTGCGCGACTATGGTATGCTGGTGGTTTACGCTAATTGGAGCTTTCTTAAGAACCGTAGTAAGACCGCCGACGCTACGAACGCCAACAACTGGATTGGCTGGCATACGTGGCCGGCAAGCGCGAGATCGCGTCGATTGCTGGGCGATTACGTGCTGAGCGAACAAGACATCGTGAAGAACATGCCCCACGAAGATGCTACCTTCACCACCACTTGGAGCATTGACCTGCACTATCCCGATACGCTGAACGCCCGAAACTTCGCTACTGGTCCTTTCAAAGCCATATCGCGGCAGCGTAGTTATCTATCCTTACGCCGTGCCTTACCGCTGTCTTTACTCGCGTAATATTAGTAACTTGTTCATGGCCGGGCGCAACATCAGCGTTACACATGTGGCTCTTGGTTCGGTGCGCGTTATGCGGACAACGGGCATGATGGGCGAAGTGGGTGGGTATGGCTGCTGCTGTTTGCCGTGCAAACAGGGCATACTCCGCGGCAGGTTTTGACCCATTTCTTGCCCCAACTGCAAGCACTTATGGCGCGTGGGTGGGTGATGCCCGCTGCCCAACAGCCAAAACCTACAACGAAGGGTGGGTGCTCGAACAGCCGCCACGGCTCGAAAGCAAAGCATGTAGACCAAGAACAGGATGAATAATGCCTCAGCCCCAACTCCTCTCCAAAGGGAGAAGAGTGATGACTGGCGTGGTTTGATGCTAAACAACCAGCTAAAAAGCAGAAGGATGAACGGACGAGAATGGTTAGAAATATGGCTAATGCCAATGAACTTATAAAAGTTAGTTGACAGTTGACTAGTTAACGATGATGACAAGTTAACGAGTTAACAAGACTGGTGGCGTTAGCCATCTTTTCCTGCTTCACTCTTTCACCTTTAAAGGCGCAGCCATCTTTTCACCCTTTCACCCCTTTCATCTTTATAGGGCGTTGGCCATCTTTTCCTGCTCTCCACCCTGTCACCCCTTTCACCTTTTGAATTTATAATAGCAACTCAACATTAATTACATAATGCAATGAAAACTAGTTATTATCATGCTGTTGGCCGCCTTTGTCTGCACGGCAACAGCACAGATGCGCAAGGCGTAGCAAAGCGGGCAGTTCAGTTCACTGTTCTGCAATGGAACATTTGGCAGGAAGGATCGCTGCTACCTGGCGGTTTCGAGGCCATTGTCGAGCGAATTACCAAAACTTGCAGCCGACTTCGTTACGCTTAGCGAGGTGCACTGCTTCTAACGACGTTGACTTTACCCATCGTCTTTGTCGGGCTTTGAAAGAAAAGGGCTAACCTATTATTCTTTCCGTAGTAAGGATTCAGGGGTTGCCAGCAAGCACCCCATTATCGATTCAGCAGCGCATCTTTCAGAAAACCGCGACCACGGCAGTATATATAAGCTGGTGGCAAAGGTTCAAGGCGTTGAGGTGGCCGTGTACGCAGGGCACCTTGACTATCTGGATTGCGCCTATTACAACGTTCGTGGCTATGACGGCAATACGTTTAAAGAAACAACTAAGCCCGAAAGCATTGACGGTGTTGCGCCTGAACGACTTGTCGTGGCGCGACAACGCGTAGCATGATATTTTCATAACGAGGCTGGCACGACATTGCAGCTGGGCGTTGCGTTGTATTTGGCGGCGATTTCAACGAGCCTTCACACCTCGATTGGATACATGCCACGGCCAATCTATACGATCACAACGGGATGGCCATACCTTGGACTGTGTCGACGATGCTACAACGCGCGGGCTTTAAGGATAGTTATCGCGTGTTATACCCCAATCCCGTAACGCATCCGGGCTTTACTTATCCTTGTTTTAACATCGCGGCAGACATCCGAAACTTACTTGGGCGTAAAGGCCGACGAACGCGAACATGGACCTTATATATATTATAAGGGTCGTGGCATGGAAGTGGACAAGGCCCAGACATTCTGGTCCCAAATGTCATGTATGCCGTTCGCAGCCTGCACAAGATAAATGGGACGACCCATCTTAGCTGCCCAAAGGTGGAATGTGGCCCATAGATCACCGCGGACTGTGTTAAGTTCGTTGTAGTGAGTTTGCCCATAGTATTGGAGATAGTTCCTTAACTCTTAGCATACGGAATGAAGTTTCGTCGCTTCTTTCGGGTGTAATATTAACACATGTGTAAAAACAAGGGACATTCCCATACGAAGCTGTTTTGTATGCGGGAGTGTTCCACCTATCATATTAGTTTTATGGGTTCTAAGGTATTTCCTTACCCACATGCTATATAGTAAACCAATGAATGTCTTTTTAAAATACGTATCGAAGTTACCATCAAGAAGCTAATGCCTAATGTTCAATTTAAACATCCAGAAAATCTCTGAATAAAAGATTGTAGCCAAAATCCAATAAATAGAGACTAGTCATTGTGGATTATTTGGGTGACTACCTCCTTGAAGAGTTCTCTTAAAGTCTGCTCCTTTATTTTGGGATGGAAGCTCTGTATGTATTCTTTCCATATTTACATGCAGAGATCGTCTAATTTGGGTGCCGTATAATAGAGGTATTTTTGTATTCATCCTCCCCAGGATCAATTTATTTGCATTTGTTATGGCTCTCTCTATGTAAGATAATGCCTTTCTGGAGTCCAAGCCACCCTTTTTCACCAAGTCGCAAATAGACTTTGTCTTAGCTGGCCTTTTATATTCATCCAACACTTCTATCTCCTTGAAGTGGTTAGTAGGTGCATCGTCGCAGAAGCTATCAAAAACAACCATATTTCAAAGCAAGGGTTACTAATAATCCATTCAAATTCGACTTGTTCGGTTTCAAGAACTAACCTATATCCTTGTATATGCTTTTTATTATCCACTCACAATAACATTTTTCTTCTTTTCTCTGTTCTAAAGAGGACCTAAAATTATCGAGGTCTGTTAGAAAGAAAACATGGTCTATATCGTTATTTAGCTCATATTCTCTTCCATTATGTGATAAAACGCCTCGTTTCTTGTCATATATTTCTTGCCAATAAGCGATGATGTCATCAGGTGAAGAACCAAGATGGCTTGTCTTATCCTTTCAGAATTGATTCCGGTTGTAGGTGCAAATATAATTTGTAATCATTTTATATTTAGCAGTGTTATCCATTAAAGGAAGAAAGTATTCTCTTTCCCTTTCTCTCCCAGAAATGATAAAGAATAAGTCTGGTTCTAAAAAGAGGCTCCCATGTTGCGCTATACGCGCTTCTTATTATCCGATATGAAAGTTCTACCATTGGTGTAAGTTTGTCTTTAAAACTTTCTACCGCTATGGGGGTAGCACTTGCTCATCCCTGCTGGCTTCTGGTTTGGTATAGTCAAGGTTACCTTTCATGATTTGTCATTTTTCCCAATGTGTCCATCAAATGTAGCTCCCATATCTACCCTCCATATATCCACGACTAAGAGATAAGGTGTTGTGCAGTTTAAACTCATTTTAAAAGAATATAGATGGCTACTACCATTGCGCTTCTCCACCATCCATACCTCATCAGGACGCATGATGTTGTTTTGGTCCATCAATTCAATTTCGTGCGTTGTGAATATCGAGTTGTCCATAGTTTTCTTCTTTCGCGAAATATTGTGTCAATCCTTTAATTAGCATAGGTGCAGACAATAATTTATTTCGTCAATGACAATGGTACGCGTTTCTTTAATCGCAGCGTAAAGGCAGGTAGCAAAGTCAGAAGCCTGTATTGTCCCGTCAGATTGATCTTCGGCTTCAATTGATATGATTTGTTGTCACGACCAATTTGCCTGAACAACAATTCGTGTATCTTACGCACATTGTTTTTCGTTAGTTATACTAAACACAGGACATCCTGGGCTGTTCAAAGACAATGCTTCTCCATCGCCAATATCGCTTATCTGCTCTTGCGTTATCATGTTAGTATGCCGTTTCATCCATTCCTCTAAGTCAGAAGTTTGCATCTCAATGCTGGATATTCCTACTTGCAAGTCTTGCATCATCTTATTTGTAAAATCGAGTATTCTGCTTTCTTTTCTGCAAGAGCAGAATAAGTTGTAGTAGTGTAGAATGCATGCGGATAACTTTTTAGCGAATTTTGCAAGCCAGTTGTATGCAACGTCAATATCAGGCATGTTAAAGGCGGAAAAAGCCTTCAATAATGAGAGCAGGGATGAAAATTTGTTTTGGCTTAGCAGTGATTGGTATGTAGAGGCGTAGTAGTTTCCAGCGACTCTTCATTTCTTTTTGGACTGTTTTCACCAATAGCCACCTCCGAGAAGGAACGGTTAAACAAAACGGTGTTTTCTGTTAAACCTATTCCAGACAGGTACAATGTCTCTCTATCTACGCCTTGCTCCAGATACAGCAATGTCGTAAATGAAGTATTTCCCATCAGCCTCAAACTCAATTAGTAGCTCTATAGGCTTTGATTCACTTGTTCCTCCATCTTTGCTAGTCGAAATCGCTATCTGCCTATCTCGTTCTCATTAAGAAAGTTTTGTTTTGTGGCAAACTGTTGTATAAAGTATAGACCTTTAACCAAATTCGATTTGCCTGCGGCGTTAGTTTACCATCAAATAGCAGCCTGTTTTAAAAAGAGGAACTTTACCCGTGGTGTAGAGCATGATTGCTTAATCCTCCACGTCTCGGATTGGGAAATGAAAGTTGAACTCTTGTGCACTATCAAACGACAAAAAGTTCTGAAATATAACACGTAGTAGCATATACTTGTCTTTATACTTTTGTTTGTAAAACCGCTATATGGGCATTTACATCTTTAATTTGATGCTACAAAGATATACAATTTAATTTGTTTTACGACATGAAGCGTGATTTTCACGCGTTTTGAGTGAAAAGAGTATTTTAATGACCGATGAGGAATTGGCTAACCTCTGTATAACACTTATCAACAAGCAACCTATATGCTCCGGCGTTTTGATTGACAAGCAACAAAAAGATGTTTTTACAGCATGGTGGTGTAAGGGAACAGATGATGAAAGCGAGGTTGAAGTGGAGAGAAGAGAGTGGGGATGAAAAGGGGATGAAAGGGGATGTTGGATAAGTCGGACAAGTCGGACTGGTCCGACAAGTCCGACTGATTAGACTGGTAAAGATAAGTCCTGAGCTGGTCTGACTGGTCGACCGGTTCGATAAGTCTGGCGGTCCAACTTGCCCTCCTCAGCTTTCCCTACTTCTGCATTCTCGTCTCGAAGATAGTACAGTCGCCAGATAGTATCTCGCTTAACCCTTGCAAAACAGCTCGATACCCATCAGTGTGAACGAAATAACCTTGCCGTCGGGCGAGATAAGGATGCACTTAGGTATGTCGCGGATGCCGAACAGCTGGCGGCAGGCGACACCTCGTTTTGCGAGTCGTAGGCTTATAGCCATCCCTCGCGGTTAATGCCCAGAGCTTTTAACCGAACGTTTCCATGTTTCCTTGTCCTTATCAATAGAAAGGTTCACCATAACAAACTTATCAGCGGCGTTACGCGTTTCATCATATATGCGTTTAATGTTTTGCATCTCGTCAAAGCGCAGCCCGGAGCCCACGATGCCCAGAACGTTAGCAGCACGTGTTTGCCGCGCATCGTAGAGTTGTATGGCTTGTCCGTCTTCTGAGCGGCAAGCGTATGTCGGGCACTCTTTTCCTTTCCCCAGGTTAGCCTTTCAATGTTGTTGCTTAGCGAACGCGTATAGGGATGTTTTGCTCAGCTTGGGCGAAAAGCTTGCAGCAGTTGGTCTAGACCTTCTCGGTCAAGTGTGAGAGCAAGTCGCGTTGTAGCCAGCAGCGGAGCCAGTGGCAGGTCTTTATGGTCAGCTACGAATTGTCGGCGGTTGGCCAGCCACTGCTTTTCGGCCGATGCTCGCAAGGCCTGTCGTGCATCTCTGCCCGCATTGGTTGCCATGAAGTCATTGCCCCTTTGCTGCGCGTTGCAGGGCAGCTACCGAGTCGTTATAATCGCGGTCGCGCTGGTTAGCAAGGGCGAAATCAGGCAGTATAGCGTGTTGGTTGTTGGCCTACCGACACCTGGCGTTGGCCCCTTTGGCTGGCTGTTGGCACAACGATGTTCACTTCGCCTGGTTCTACCCAGGCATGCCTCCTTTCCAAGCGTTATGTAATGGAGCATGGAAGGATGAGTGGGGCGTTATGTCGCGATTAAAACGAAAGCGGCCCTTGTTGGTGACGGTTGAGGCCACTTTGCACCAGGTTGCCGTCGCCATAGTCTACGCATGCGACACGCTACTTTTGCCTGGCACCTGCTGCACCAGCGACGTTATCTGTCCGCGATGATGCGGGTTTCCTTCTCTGGGATAAGTGTGGGTGCAAGGGGTTGTGCCGCAAACTTTTGTGCTTGCCAATGTGCAATGAAGGGCTATCTACGTGCCGCACAAAGCTAAACCCGTTTTGGGCTTGTAGTGACGATGTGCGAAGCTGTACCGGCTGTCAAATACAAAGGTTTTGCAAAATGGGCGTAGGTTGTTAATCATGGTTTTTCTTCTCCATTCTTTTCTTTATGTCGTTTTACGATGAGATGGCTCTTTGCTGCAAGGCTGAAAGCCACAATAAGAGTTACCTTTTGGGGCTGATAGGCATGGTATGCGCAAAGGGCTGTTTGCTTTGCATTGCTGAGGCAAAGTCGAGCCTGCTGCACTTCTTTTGCTGCTTGCAAGGTGTGTTAGGTGCACCTTCTTCATCTAGCTTCTGCGAAAGCGAAGGGTTCGTTACCAGCGTTCCTTTGTAGCAAATCAGCCCCTGTGCATTGCCTGGGCTTACACTGGCTAAGAGCATTATTGAAAGCATATCTGATGTCTCATGGTACTTAATTTTTAAGTGGTTATATCATTTTTGTTCTCACGCTGCTTTTCGTTGTTCTTATAGGGTGTTGTAGTTGTGCTTGGGCCGCGTGGCGTGTTTTTGTTGCATTGTATTTTACGGGGTTTAACCCAACGTCGTTAGAGCCTGTGAGCTTTGTATTGTTGAGCAGTCCGTCTTGTTCTTTGAAGGCGTGGCAGGGCTACGTCGAAGATAAGACGGGCAGGCTGCCGACAAAGCAAACGAAAGATGAACAGGAAGCGATGGAAAAGAACTAAAATGATTGATAAGCGTTCTAACGACCGATTGGGTACAAATATCCCCATTCCATCGTCGTTTTCGGCAGCAATCGGCGTTGTTGAGGATGGGGCGAGCACGAATGTAGCGAGCAACAGATGCAACCAATGTTACGCCATGTGTTAGCGCTTGCGCTGTGGTTTTATTTTGGTTCGGTTTCTAATTCTTTAGTCATGTCTTGCACGCCTATATATAATATGGTGTCGTTTTAAATAACGGCAGTGTGTCGTGATTTTCAGTTCGGCCGTGTGTCGTTGCTTGTAGGCTTTCGCCACGGGCTTATGACGTGCCTTCGCTTGGCACTTCGTAGATGTTGTATAGGGCATTTCCTGCTTGTTACTGGCAACCATCTTATGGGTTAATGCGCACAAAGGCGGTGAGGGTTTAGAGATACGACCCCTGCTTTGGTTTTTGTCGCTGTAAAGTTACAAAGAATCTGTCATGTAATAAAATAGAAGATTAAAAAGATTAATTCGTTTGTTTTTCTCTGCTTCAGCTGATTATGTTTTCTTGTAGTCGCTATTTCCGGGCATGTCGGCATCATAGCGATGGTTAGGCCGAACCGCTAGGTTTTCAATGATAACCAAACAGCATCGCGTTTGGAATGTTTTAGTAGGGTATAGGCAGAGGCCGTCTGGTGATTAATGCCTGCAACCCGCTCGCGCTGGCGATTGTAAGCGTGCGTGCTTTCAGTTCCGTTGCTCATGCGCGCGTACACGGCAGAGTTGTGTCTAGTTTTCGGTATGAAATTCCCAACATTATGAGTGCCCTTTTCGTCCACCTAAGCGCACCTTGCGCAAAAAAATCGATTCTCGCGAAGGTTTGTTTTGATGCAAAAAGGGGTTATGATGTAATGCGGCAAAAATGAATATTTATTTGAAAGCACCGCCATTTGCACCCATTTTTTGGGGCTGTTTGCTGCTAAAATGCGGTGCGTTTTAGCGCTAAATGGAGTGCGTTTTGGTGCTAAATAGAGTGCGTTTTGTGCTAAATGCAGTGCGTTTTGGTGCTAAACGCAAGGCGTTTTGGTGCTAAATGCAGTGCAAAATGCTGCTAAATGCGAGGCGAAAAAGCATAAATATACACCGCAATTGTATAAACAAAACCTCTTAGAACCATGAAAACACATGGCTAAAAAGGGCAAAATAGCCATTAAAAAGTAGGGTTTTTAGGGGCTAAAAGCTGCGTAATTGGGCTTGAAAAATTATGAGTTGGCAACTAAACTAGAAAGGCAAAATGGTGCAAAAATGCAGGTTCTAGAGCTTTAAAAACAGACAAACCCCAAGGCTGAAAGCGTATAAAAAGTGGTATTTATCATACTTTTTAGCCAATATTTTCGCTAGAACGGAGCGAAAAATAGAGCTGCTTTGTAAAAATAAAAGATAGAGATTCTAAGCTTTTTGAGTTGACGATTTTTGAGCTTATAAGTTTGTGGGTCTATGAGTTTGTAAGTTTATGAGTTTGTAAGTTGATGAGTTTTATAAGTTTGATGAGTTTTGTGAGTTTATAAGTTTAGTGGTTTTTGAGTTTATAAGTTGATGAGATTATAAGTTGATGAGTTTTTGAGTTTGTAAGTTGATGAGTTGATGAGTTGACGAGTTGGTGAGTTGATAGGTTTTTGAGTTAGATGAGGCTTTTGAGTTGATGAGTTTGATAGGTTTTTGAGTTGATGAGTTTATAAGTTGATGAGTTTGTGAGTTGATGTATTCGCGAGTGGTTGGCTTTTTCGTGAGTTTATAAAGTAGTGAGTTAATTGTCCTGTCCTTCAGTATATAATAGGAGTGTTTATCTCTGTTGGTAGCACAGATAACAAGCTCTCCTCAGTTTATAGAAATATTATAGGTGAAGACGGCTTCAATAACCAACGATATGTTCCTTATGTTCTTCTGTCAAAAGTGATTATCCTTCTGTGAAAGGCCCATGAAATTATGCCAAAAGCGCAAGTTCTCCTCTTAAAGCCCTATGCCTATTTGTTAAAATAACGCGCGCTTGCATGATTTCTTTTTGTTTTGATGCGGCTCTTTGATAGAGCGCACGCTACCAGGACTAATGCCCAGGATGTCGCCGGCATCGGTTTCGCTTTCCCAACTTACCCGTTACGATGAGGAAGAGGTGATGACGGGTAGAAAGGTTGTTGTGCTGTTGTCTAACGAAAGCATGAATGTGGGTCGGCAAACTTAAAAATACTCGATGAAATCGGCGAAATCGTTCGTGCTCCAATGTACGGTGGAATGGTTTTGCAGTATGCTTTCGTACAGCAGCTTGCCGTTGCTCAGCACTTTCAGTTCTTTATCTTTAAGGTTGTTCACCCTTTGTCTGAGTGAGTTCAGTTCTTTATTGGCCTCGGTTTGCGACACTTTAAATTGGTCTCATGCGGTCGCTGTATTCGCTAATGAGTAGTCGTTTCTCCAAGATGCTGCGCTTAGCCCTGCTTACCTTGTACTTATGATATATGCACCAAGGTGATGATGGTTAGTGCCAACACCAGTGCCAGGCTTGTGACGTAAATGCGATACGAGGCGTATTTCGCGGCGCTCGCTAGCCTCGATGTCGAATCTGTTTTGTATTTCGTAGACGTTGTTAGCCTGCCATTCCTTTTGTTGTTTCTCTTTGAGAATGAGCAGCGAGTCGGCCGTGTTGGCGGCTCCCACGTAGTCGCCCATTTTCTGTTTCAGCTGAAAAGGTTGTATAGGGCTTTTCTCGCGCGTATAAACGTCGTCGCTTGCGAAGGCTTTTTGCAGCAGGTCGAACGCTTTTTGGTATTGTCCTTGCCGCATATATGGGTCGGTAAGGTATGGTGTAGGTATAGCTGTCGGGGCGTTCTTTAAGTGCGCGAAGTATGAGATTTGGCCGATTTCAGCGTGTCTCCTTCTGTGACACGTCGCTGATGCTGGCCAGCAGCACGGTTTGGCTTTCGGTGTCGAGGTGTTTGGCACAGCTAAGTCGCTTTCAGCAGGTAGTTAAGGTTGCTGTCAGGTACGCCCAATCCGCTATACGCATTGGCGATGTAAGAGAGGCTGTATGCCATCCACAGGTCGTTGTTGGCTCGTGTAGCCATGCCGCGCGCCTTTTCGGCATAGTTTAGTGCCGTGTTGTAATTCTTTGTGGTGAGGTTGACGTAGCTTAAAGTAGAGAATATTTTGTGCATCAGGCCAATCCGCCATGCCCTTTGGCGGTGTTTTCTCGGCTCTTTTTAGCAGTTTTATGGCGGCAGTGACGTTATTGCGGTTGAAGAAAAGAATACATGCCTGTAGTAATATGCACGCGCTAACTGTTCTTTGGGGCCGTGTTGCTCGTAGTAAAAAGCGGAGATGTCTATCGAATCGTTGTCTACGGAATCATGTTTCGGTAGGTAGCTTCGGTTTTAAGCAAGGTAAAATAGGCCATTTCATCGCTGTTTTCCATTTCGTTTATGGGTATGGCCTGCACAAGTGTGTAGGCTTTCTCCACGTTGTCTTGACTTAACAACGAGTCTATCTGCTCCAATCTTGAAAGTGTGCGGTTATGGCAAGCGCACATCAGTGAGGTTAGAGCAAACAACGCGATAATGGGGTGTTGTTTCTCAGCGCACATCATTGTTTGTGATTTCGTTGATAGCTGTCTCGCTTTCATGGCGCATGCAAGGTTGTTTGACAGTTCTGTTAAATCTCCGTTGTAGCTTGCTGGCCTGAGCTGGATGGGAGTTCATTGATTTATCAAGGACGGGTTTTCGCTTGTGCGACACGTATAGCAGCTCATTAGCAAAATTATGAAAAATAGTTCGTATTGCAGAATTTTTCTTCTTAAATGCTGATAAGTGGCTGTATTTTGTTGTTTTTAAGGGCTGTGTTACGTGTTTTGCGTGCTATAAAACAGCTGATTTTATGTGTGGATGGGTGTGGTGAGATGGGCTACAAAAAGGCGGTAAGACCTGCTAGCGTCCAGTTTGTGTTGTTAAGGCAATGCTAAGTGCAATGGTTCACTTTACTTAGAAAAGCGTTGCAAGGTGGATTTTTATCGCTGTTGGTTTCTGTTGGATTGTGGCGGTGCTGTGAGCGTGGATTTTTATTCTTAAAAACCGCACGTTTGTTGTATTCGTGCACTCGGCATATAGGCCAATTTGTTTCTAAAAGTTGGAATATTCTCGAACTTTTTGCGTTGCAAATTATGCTATTCACTTCTTTTGTAAAGCTCTGAAACCCTTTGTTCATCAGGATGTTGCAGTGCAACACTTCAGTGTCGTAATCGAAATTTCCATTTTGTTGGTATAAATAAAAAGTGTATATTTGCGAAAAGTTGTTTTTGCGCCAGTTTTCTGATAGCTGCAATCAAACCCGGCGTTACCTATCTGCCACCGCACTACTCCTATTTATATATAGGTATGAAAAACATAGCGGCAACGGAAAAGAAACCTTAACAATGAAACCTGAACGTCTTAATGTGCCATCGAATAACTAACACTAAACATGAAATAAAAGAGGTTAAATAACAGATTTACAAACTCGAAAAGTGTAATACCTATGCGTAGAAACTTATCAAGACCAGCGAACGTGATGTTCTGGCTCATGGCATTATTGCTGTGTTGGAGCCAGGCGCATGCACAAGGCCCGGGCTCAACGGGCAACATTACGATTGAAGGCATAGTAATCGACAACAACACGAACGAACCCGTTGTGGGTGCCACCGTGAAACTGAAAGACGGAACCAAGGGCACGGTTACATCGGCCGATGGTAAGTTCGTGATGCCAGGCTTGTCGGTTGGCAATGTGGTTCACGTTAGTTTTATCGGTTTCAAGCCACGTCAGTTTACCGTGGGCAAGAAACGATTTGTAACAGTTTATCTGGAAGACGATGCCAACCAACTGGACCAGGTTGTGGTTACAGGGTTTCAAAAACTGAAGAAAAACAGTTTTACGGGTACGGCCACGGTGGTGACTGGCGACGGAGTTGAGGAAGGTAAACGTAAAGGATGCCGTGAAAGGCTTTCGGAGGCATTTCGACCCTTCTTTCCGTATTATCGACCGTGGCGGATTTGGTTTGGACCCCAACCGCATCAACGAAATCAACATCCGCGGCGCATCGAACATCCAACGCCAGACTTCGATGCCAACGGCTGCCGCTGGAACGGCGCACCAACCTTTGGGAAACCCCAACATGCCTATCTTTATGCTCGACGGATTCGAAGTGCCTGTACAGAAAATCTACGACATGGACATCAACCGTATCCAAAAGTATGACCATCCTCAAAGATGCCGCTGCCACCGCACTATACGGCTCGCGCGCGTAAACGGCGTGGTAGTGGTAACGTCGGTACCCCCGAAAAGTAGGCGAGATACGCATCGATTACAGCTCTACCCTGAACTAACGCTTCCCGACCCTGTCGGACTATAACCTGACTAATGCATCTGAAAAACTGCAAGTGGAGGGATGCGGGTATTTATACGGCATCCAACAAAGTGGATCAGGTGGAAAAGACATTGGTTTAACAACAAGTTGAACGAAGTGCGCCGTGGCGTTAACACCGATTGGCTATCACGGCCATTTGCGCAATACGGCAAACTGGCGTAACTCATTGAGTGTTTCGGGTGGTGTAAACTCCATTCGTTATCGCATGGACTTGAACTATGATAAGAACGGCGGTGTATTGAAAGGCTCGTATCGTAACCGTTGGGGAGCAGGCATGTAGCTCGATTATCGTTTGCACGAATGGCTTCAGATACAGAACCAGGCAACGATAAACCGCACAACATACGAAGATTCACCATACGGAAGTTTTCAGCACTTATTCAACTTACATGCCCTATGAGGCAATTTATGAGAAGATAGAACTGTTGAAGAACTTACCGATGTCGAAGAAGGCCAATCCGCTTTGGCAACAGCAAAACCCTAGCGAACTATTCGTAGTAGGAGGTATAACCGACTTTTACCGACAATTTTGCAATGAATGTGTATTTTACTCCCTCGCTTTACTTCCGTGGCTCGTTCAGTGTAACTCAGAGAACAACTGAGAAGAATGCTTTCATAGATCCTAAGGATGCCATGTTTAAATCGTCAAGTGCCAACAAGAAAGGTCAGCTGAACACTTCGGAACAAGAAGAGTTGAGCTGGAGTAGCAAAGGCGAAGTGCATTTCAACCAGCAGCTAGATAAGCATTTCATCAATTTAACAGGAGCCGTAGATTTGCAAGAGCAAATAGCCAGGAAGTAGACCCCACCGCTACGAGGGATTTACGGGTCTAGGACAGTTGAACACACCCCATTTATGCAGCGCAACAGAGGGTAAAAGCCGACGACCAAAAACGACGATTAGAACTGCAGGGTTGGCTGGGCATGAACTATACTTATAATGAGATATACCCTATTGGATGCCTCTTTTCCGTTTCGATGGTTCCTCGCAATTCAGCTCGAAGAAACGTTTTGCGCCATTCGCATCCATTGGTTTGGGTGTCAATGTGCATAATTATCCCTTCGCAAAAAAGTTCCATGGGTTAACTCTCTTCGTTTCAGGGATTTGCCCATGGAAGTACAGGTGAGTGACATTCTCGCGTTTCGACGTGATAAGCAGCTATAATGTGGATACGAAATCGTGGTACTACACAGGGCCCGCAGTTAGCTTAGCCACTATGGGTAACGGATTTGACATGGGAATTGAACAAGACACTAGACTTGGGTTTTTCTTTCGAACTATTTAAGAGGCGACTTTTCTTCGAGGCCACCTACTATCATAAGGCCACCGACAGGACAATCGACCAGATCAAAAATTCGTCCTTCGTCTGGATGCAGTTATAGCGGCAATGCTGGCGGCGTGCTGAACGAAAGGAATTGAGCTGAAAAACCAATGTTACGGTTTACCGCAGCCGCGATTGTTCTAGTGGTGTTTAACGCAAACCCTAGCATCGAACAAGAACCGCATGCAAGCAAACACCTCGATGAAGACTATAACAAGCGCATGCGCGAATAACAAGAGCGAAAATGGCGGTAGGGGCGGCTCACTCCCACCCATACTGTGTTATGTAGGCGCATCCCACAGCCATCTACGCCGTTCCTTCGTTGGGAATAGAGCCCGCAACAGGTGTGGAACTGTTCCGTAAAGAAAAGACGGGACAATAACCAAAGAGTGGAATCAAGACGACATGCAGGTTTTGGCGACCTTAATCCCGATGTGCAAGGATCTTTTCGGTGAATGTGGCCTACAAGGGGTTTACCTAAACACCTCGTTCAGTACGCCCATGGCGGGCAGGCCCTATAACCATACGCTTGTTCTCGAAAGTGAAATGCCAAGATAAAGGATGAGAATGTAGACCGCCGCATCCTTACCGAGCGATGGCGTAAAGTGGGCGATGTGTCCGCCTTCTATGGCATCAGAGAGAACTCAGTGACTAATGCCACATCGCGTCTTTATTCAAAACGACAATTACGTTTATTTTCAACAGCTTGACTTTGGGCTATGATTTCCCCAAGACTATTATCTCGAAAATTAAAGCTGAATGCCCTGTCGTTAAATTTCAACGCCTCGGATTTGGCCAGATGGAGCACGGTGCGGGTAGAACGCGGACTCCTCTTACCCATACGCGCACACCTATAGTATCGGCTTGCGCGCCAGCTTTACTAACAACGTATCAATATTACAAAACTGTATGAAACGTACGATATATTTTCGATTACATCGGCAATGCTAAGCCTTGTGTTTAGCAGTTGTAACGATTGGCTCACAGTGCCAGTGAGACGGTAAGTCTACATCGACCGAACTTTTACACGGGTTCGGATGGATAGAGTCGTCGCTCAACGGCATTTACAAAGGGATTGGCAGTGGATGAACTGTATGGTCTGCAACTGCAATACGGCGTTATCGACTTTTTCTCTAACCAATACCGCAACGACCTGCGAGAGAGACAGAGCGAGGCAGCATATTCATTGCTGCTGGTAAGCGCGAATTTAAAAATGTGGCCTTGCAACCTGTACTTAGGGATATTCAGTAAATATCTAACTAATTGTTTGTCAGTGTAATATATTTATTTGTACCTTTACATAAAAACCCCGAACGACCCATCACGGGCAGAATCGGAAATTTATAAAATTAACTGCCGTGAAGTCTACGAGAAAATTTCTGACATAACACCAACTTTTGCCCTTTACAGAGTTCGATTTTTACAACATTATCGCGATAGCTTTGCAAAAAGCGAACTTGGGCGCATCCAGTGCCCAGCTCCCGCTTCGAGGAGTTGGCAGTAGAGTTGGCAACCCGCACCCATAAGCGTAGGCGTGGGAAAAAGCCCCTCTTTTCGGCAGAAGGGGAAATCGCCCTTATGTTCCTCAAGCATACACGGGCCTGTCGGACGACGGCCTGATAGAGCTGCTCAACGGAAGCATCCACATGCAGATGTTCTGCGGTGTGCTGATAGACCCTGCCAATCCCATCAAGGACGGGAAGATTGTAAGTGCCATACGCAACCGTCTTGCCAGGCACTCGACATGAGACAGCCTTCAACGCATATTGTACGCCCGGTGGGAAGGCGACCTCAGGGACAAGGACCTGTGCCTGACGGATGCGACCTGCTATGAGAGCCACCTGCGTTTTCCGACAGACGTCAAACTGCTTTGGGAGTGTTGCCGATGGCTTCACGACCTGCTCGTTTGCCAGAGCAAGCGGCTGTCGGAGCGCGTTCCGAGAAAACAAGTACAATGATGTTGCCAAGGCCCGCTTGCACTGCACGCCAAGCAGCGCAAGCACACCGGCTCGGCTACGCGCAGGCTCAGGGAAGGCTCCTGAAACTTCTTGCCAAGCTCCGCTTCCAATGGAACAGCCTCCGCAGTTGTACGGCCCCCTGCATCAGCCTGTCGGCAGAACAAGAAAAAGCGGCTGTCCGCCGTGCGTGAAGTGCCATCCCAACAGTCAGACCTGTTCGCTGGCGAGGAGGTCAGGGCACTCGCATCGTCAGCGACCGCCCGTACCTCGTCCATCGTCAGGGCAAGGAAAACAAGCGCGTGGAGTTTGGGGCAAAGGTCAACAACATACAGATTGACGGCATATCATTTATAGAACACCACTCCTTCGAGGCCTTCAACGAGGGCATTCGCCTTAAGCGGTGCATTGAATATCAGGAATCGCTGACGGGGGTCAAAGTCAAAACGTGTCGGTGCCGACTCCATCATGCCATACAACGCCAACCGCACCATGTGTACGGAGAGGCATAACGACCTGTTTCGTCAGGAAAGGCCCAAGGCCCAAAGAAGAAGCGGATGCCTCAAGAAGGCGAGAAAGGATTATCAGGACCCTCAGGGCCACGGTAATGGAGGGCAGCTTCGGGAACCAGAAACAGCACTATGCCGTTGGGCGCATCAAGGCACGCAACATGTTCAGCGAAACATTGCTGCTCTTCTTCGGAATCCATACGGCAAATGCCGCCGTCCTTGCCGCAAGGCAGATGGCGAGGACATGAAGAAGGCGGCATGTATGAGGTGATTTATATCCATCCATGAGGCAGGTATGGAAGGGACAGGTGTGCCCATATGGCTCGACATTTGGGAGTTTTTGCGCGCAAAGCACATCAAGTACTCTTCCAAAGACGCTTTTCAAGAAAAGAATCTGGCATTTGACGAGTCTCAGAGATTCCTAAGAGAGAATTAACTGAATTACCCTACTGAGCAGCATGTGGATGACGGCCTATAACAGAATAGCCGCCGCCAATGACCTTATCGACAACGTGTCGAAAGCAAAGCGATTCGAAGTTTAAGCCAAGGTGAGATGGAACGCAAATGATATATGGTGAGGCTGTGGCCAAGGGCATTGCTGCACTGACATAGCTCAGGCTCTTTGCTCCCGCACCTGTTAACGACGATGGACGAGGCTTACATGCCTGACATCACCACCTTCCCCGAGGTTCTAGGTGCGCATGTTCCCGTAAAGGTGTCTTTGGACGCATGGTGATCAAAGATTTGGAAGACGCACGCGAACTAGTGAGACTTTACGACTTTTTCACCCATGGGCATAGTGCTAATGCTTCGGGAAAGCCCGCTTTTTATAATAATCTTGAGTATGGAATGGAAGGCTGCTGGAAAGACTGAAGGCCCTTGACGAGTTTTTCTTAGGTCGTGGCTACCGCTTCTCCATTGGGCCATAAGCGGGACTATTGGCTGAGGCTTACCAGTATAAAGCAGCCTACGATGCCTCGTTCTACGAGAAGCAAAGACGACTTGCACAAAGAAGTACTTGATGCCAAGTGCACAGATGATAAAGGCGAAACCAGTTACTAGTCCTTTCAAAAATGAGGACTTTAATGGGTTTGCCTATGCACTGAAAGACCTGAACAAATGAGAGATGTCCGCATGGTTGGCAACCTCTTATAGGAATTTACAGGGACAACAAGCCGAGGCGAAACTTTCGGGAATAGAGGCTAGTTTCCTCGTGAGAAGAAGTCGCTGTGCACAATATAGTTTCTGTGCGGTGATGTAGATGGGCAAGACATCTTTAAGACAGCAGGTGGGTTGATGAGTCGAAAGATGACATACGCTGTTACTAGCGTTGCTCTACAAACCCATACTCCTTACAACATCTCGCTTTCCACCAAATGGTATGTCAAGACAAGAGATGTGGACGAACGCAAACGCGCTGAATATCTTCCCGATATTGCGCACATCTGAGATGCGATTCATCATAGCCGAGACGCTGGCTAGAACAACGAGTTTGACAAGGCCTACGAAATCGTCCAATGAGGATGCGTCAGAAACAGAGGCTTACGTAATGGCGACTTGCCTACGCAGGCTTCGTTCGGAAGGCTTCTTGAAGGACCTCGTGCGCGAGGGACAACGCGAATGGATTAGCGAAGGCCAATTGTTCTACCCTATACAAAAAGGCTAAACTTTGCAGTGAAACGGACGACTGCACATTTGCTCCCTTTTAAGAAAGAAGAGTGTGTGGTGCCATTGCCTATGAGGAATTCAAAAATAACCCCTTAACATTTTTGTTTATGAAAAGATTATTTTATTATATCCCTTTGGCCATCTTGGCCTTGTTGGTGGGCTGTATGAGGATGCGCTACTAACATTCAGGGGGACGACAGATACTGTCTATTTCGAGAGTTCTATCGAGATGCGGTGGCTCCTGGTACGAGAGAAAGCCGACTCTCACTATGGCATCGTTCTTTTTCTACAACGACGATGTTACAGCAGTAGACGCCCTATTGGAGTACATATCGCTGGGCGAGACCTAACGCACGATGAAACCTTTTAAGCTGCGTGTGGTGCCAAAAGAGAAACCACAGCCAAGCCCGAAGAATGAAATTCAGGACATCTATACCTTCCAGTGCACTGGTACGCACCCAATGCGACTAATAGAAACGACACCATTGCCATCAAGATGAAACGCTCGGCTCGATTGAAGATTTCCCACATGGATTAAGGCTGATGGTGGAATTGGTTCCTGGGCAGAACTGCAATTGGGACAAAGCGAAAAGGACTAAGGCCTTGGTGGTACTCACTCGCGATGCCATCAAACCAAAATGGTGGAAAGACGACAGTGGAGGCAAATCTTTTGGGCACTTATTCAGAGCAAGTACAAACTCTTTGCATGACACATATCGACACCAGTTAATCTTCAATGACGAATTGGTGAAGAGAAATCCTGCAAAGGCAGATACGACTAGTAGAGAGACTTTAAAAGGTGGTTGGCTGAGCATCCGAAAAGAAGCTGTTGAGGAAGACGGCGTAACGCCGATAACAGTAAACGTATAGTGTTGCACTAAAAAACAAACATGTGTTATGAAAAGGATTAAATATTTCATGATATGGCTGAGCGTTCCCCTTTTGTTGGGAGCTTGTTTCAGCGACGAGGGAAACTACGAATACGAGTCTCTCAAACCTCCAACGTGGACACGTGATTTCATGAGTAGCCCAATACAGATTTCTGTTAGGGAAGGAAGACCCATAAGAATAGACGGAACGAAGTGCTTTAATTGAGGGTAAACTCGACTCGTTGCAACGCAGTGGGGAAGTGCGCTACGAATAGGGCGCTACTATGGAAAAAGTCTTCTGTACAGACTTGAAAGCCGAAATTCCCTACGAAGGGGTTTATGAAACGGTGTGGGTTGGAAGAAATGCCCATCTCTGATTATGAGCGCGGCGACTTCGCCATTATCGAGAAATCCACAGGCGTTAGCTTTAAGGTGAAGACAACTTTTTATTTCCATGCGCAGATAGACGAGGCCGACTTCCTTATCTATTCGACAGAAATCACCCTAACGAACCCCATGTGGTGAAAGGTTAACGTATGCGCCTAGACTATTCGCGCGACCCTAAGACGGGCGGATATGTTTCTAGATTTTCACTGAGCGACCGCCATTTCTCACAAGATTGCCTGGTACGCCCAAACAATTGAGACCTTTCTGCTGCAAAGAACGTGAGCCTTGTTGGGTCGGCAACGGCCATCACCGAAGAAGGCGATGCGTATGTGCTCAATTCGGCCAACTTGCAAAAGGTTTGGGACATGAGTTCGCAATTCGATGAAGGAACTCCCGCAGACTTTAAAGTTAGTTCGCGTGAGGACCCAAGATGGAGGCGGAACAGATTCGTATGCTTTTTCATGGGTGGCAACAAAAAGACGGACGCGTTTTTACTAGACAGTTTGGCAGGAACTATCTAGGGGTAAATTCATCACAGAGCACTTACTACCCTAGACTCGCTGGGATATAAGATTACGCAGTTTGGACATACCTGTTGGGGTATAACGAACATTCCTTGTTACGACGAGAAAAACAAGCGCGTGCTTATTGCAACAAGCTTACAGAACGGCGCATACGGCTCTTAACGAAGCTATATGACCACGCTCTACAAGGACGGATGGAAGGGTGTACCCGTAATGAAGATGCCCGACGATCACAAAAAGTGTACTATCTAACGTTAATGAACGGCGACCAATATTGGGACAACAAATGCAAATAGCTGGTTTCCAAATATACTATAATACAGGTGGTAAGTCGATGGTTGGCACATTTACAGTAGACAATCGTGGGACGACGACTAAATGAACCTAACTCGTACTTATTCCCATATGAGGTGAAGGGCCATTTGTTTAATAAGGAAACAGTTTTCCTCGTTGCAGCAGGAACGCGCCTTACTAATTCAAGCTCGAAGGCTTATATCGACCTTTTTCTCGAAGGAAACGAGGTGTATGGAATAAAAACGGAGCGGTTTGGGCTGGCCTGGTCAGTTTGATTACGAGATAATCAAACTTCCACTTTGAGGGTATAACATCGAAGATTACGAGTATGACCTACAACCGCGATGACCTATTAAGTGGCTCGAATTATCACGACTTGGTGATTGGTTGTGAGAATGGAGACATTTTGGTTTACGAGGCAGAAGAATTGTTGAACCCTTCATTCAGAAAGAAACTCAAACGTGGGTGGAAAGGTGGTTTGCCATCAAACAACGGACTTATCCGAGCCACAGTAGACTGTATTTCAAAAACACGGTCACCCTTACCCAAGGTGGTGGGGTGGCCGCAAAACAAAAACAGATAAAATGCAGAACATGATGGTTTTAAAGAGAAGTGCCGGCGCACTGATGATGCTGTTGGCTGGCGCGTTTGCCGTGCAAGCGCAAAGTGTAGATAAAGGTGAACCTTAACGTTAGCGTGGTCAACAAGGGTGGCGCGCCACAGTTACGCTCAAAAAGTCGGCCGAATGCCAAGCTGTATTGTCTGCGCTGTTCATCAGACATTGCCGGCATCATCAAGACGAGGTTGTTGACGGATATTTCACGGGTCAGAAGAAGCCCCGATACACCGACAACGTCAAAGATAAAGAAACTGGTAGACTACGGATTGGTGGTTGTTCCGGAGAAAGAATACACCCTCATCGCCCTTGGTTATGGCAAGGACGGCAAGCCCAGGCAAAGGTGTCTCGCACGCAGTTTACCGCTCCTCGCAGACAAGGTTTCGCCTCGGCGCAGGTGCTGGCACAGGTAATGAACATCGGACCCGACAGCGTTACGGTGAAGTTTACGCTCAACACCGACGTGGCTGGCTACGCCTTATGCCAGTTTGAGGCGGAACCATCGAACAAACAGTGAAAGAACACGGCCCCATGATGGGTTTCTCTAACGCTTACGACATGATTAAGCAGTTCAGCGGCAAAGACTACTACACCGAAAAGCAACACACTTGGCGCGAGATGGTGCCCGATGCCAATTACGAAATCTGCGTGTTGCCATGGGATAAGAATGGCGTTTTCCAAGAGATAACCAAGGTTCCCGTTACCACAAAAAAGCTTGGCGGCCCCGGCGAAAGCCACAGTCGACATAAAGATTGGCGAGTTTGGCGGAAGTAGAAAGGCGGCTACTATCAAGATGTAGTGTATTCGCCCAACGACCAAGCATCGTTGCATCGCGACATCATCATCACCGAAGAGGCCTTTAACAAACCCGACATGGGCAACATCGGTGTTATCAAGATGCTGCAAACCGACCATCCCAAAAGACATTTACTGGAACCAATACCGCGTGGATAGGGCAAGATGGAACGCAACACCCGCTCACCACCTACTACGCTTGCTCGATGGCTAAGAACGTAGACGGCAAGTGGGGCGAACTTAAAAAGGTGAAGTTCACACGCCTGCCGCAAAAGAATAACGCGAAATCTATAAACCGCTCTTGATGGGACCTATGATTTTTGCTGGCGATACTTTTGCTCATCTTGCAGTTGTTCAGTCGGCAAACCATGACCTCTAGCGTGAGCAAAATGATGCCCGCCTAGGCATCCTGCGTTCTGAATGAGCGGCAACAGACTAATCGCACAGAGCCATCTTAGAGCTTAAAAGCTGATTCTAAAAAGCCAATAAGGTTGTTTCTGAAACCAGCCTTTGCAGATAAAGACAACCATTCGATAACAGAGCATATCCAGTACATGCCTTAACCCGCAAACTCGGTAGCAGGTGGGACGGCGACCGCCTCGTGCATATTCTCCTCCATGCAGCATCTCGCGCTATCAACTATACATAACCCTAGGGGCATTTCCCTAACACTTTCGCCCCCATAACCTTGCAGAATGCCAGAACGAGATACAGCCGGGGCGGGCCTGCCGTCGCTATCGCTAGAAACAAACCGATGGCTTTCACCGCTAACAAGTAACCGATTATTGAAACAAGAATGAGTAACCTAAAAACAATCCTGTCTGGCTGGGCACTCTTAGCCCTGCTTTTCCCCACCAACCTGCGTGGACAAGGCGTTAACCAGGCCCCACCCATCCCCGTGGACACCGCCGTAAGGATAGGCAAACTGCCCAACGGACTGACCTATTACATACGCCATAACAACTGGCCCGGAACATCGCGCCGACTTCTATATCGCACAGAAGGTGGGCTCGATACAGGAAAGAAGAGAGTCAACGCGGGTCTGGCCCACTTCCTAGAACACATGTGCTTTAACGGAACGAAGCATTTCCTGGCAACGAACTTATCCGTTACTTGGAAACGCTTGGCGTGAAGTTTGGTGGCGACCTCAATGCCTACACCTCCATCGACCAAACCGTTTTACAACATATCCAACGTGCCCTACCACGCGCCAGACGGCACTCGACTCGTGCTTGCTGATACTCAGCGACTGGGCAAACGCCCTCACTCTCGACCCTGCCGAGATTGACAAAGAGCGCGGAGTGATACACGAAGAGTGGCGCGAGCGCACAGGGCCTAACATGAGAATGCTCGAACGCAACCTACTTAAATTATATTCGGGAAGCAAATACGGCGCACGCTTTCCCCATCGGACTGATGAGTGTGGTGGACAACTTCAAAGCAAAGAACTACGCGACTACTACGAAAAGTGGTATCATCCTCTCAATCAGGGCATTATCGTGGTGGGCGACATCGACGTGGCCCACACCGAAGCCATGATTAAAAAGCTTTTCGGACCATTGAAGAACCCCGACAACCAAGCGAAGATAGTGGATGTGCCCGTGCCCGACAACGAAGAACCCATCATCGTGGTGGACAAGGATCGGGGAACAGGCCAAAGCAGCTCAGTCGAGGTGTCGTTCAAACACGAGGTTTGGCCCGATTCGCTCAAAGGCTAACGTAGACTATCTCTTGCCAATTATGCCAAGAATCATGGCTCTAGGCATGCTCAACGACCGCTATGCCGAGCTGTACAAAAACTCAACCGACTGTCCCTTATCTTGGGCGCATCGGCTGCCGATGGCAACTTCATCTTCGCCAAAACAAGGGCGCTTTCACCATCAGTGCCACGCCACGCGACATGGCTGGTACGGCTGCCGCACTGCAAGCTGCACTTGTTGAGGCTCACCGCGCTGCCAGAGTTCGGTTTCACCCCAAGGCGAGTACGACCGCGCCAAGGCCAACTTGCTCAGTGCATTGGAAAAGGCATACAATGGTCGCGACAAAGCGTGGCAAACGCCTCTTTTGCCGACGATTACAAGGCCATTTTCCTCTCGCAGAGCCCATCCCGCCTTCGAAGACTATTATGAGATAATGAAACAGCTGGTGCCCAACATCCCGTTAACCGACATCAACGCCATTCTACCCGCAGCTGTTGCGAGACCGACCGCAATATGGTTATCATCAACTTCAACAACAGCAGAAGGCGACGACATGCACTGCGCCGAGATCCTGCTCGCAAGCTGTACGCCGCACGCCAGACCAGGTTGAACCCTACGTTGATACGGTGAAGGAGGTTCCATTGATGACCAAGTTGCCCGTCCTGGCAAGATTGTCAAGGAAAAAAAGAATGCCGAACTGGGTTACACCGAGTTGAAACTGGCCAATGGCGTAACCGTTATCCTGAAGAAAACCGACTTTAGAAAGATAAGTGAACTTTGCCGCAAGCGCACATGGCGGCAAGATCGCTTTATGGTGCGAAAAGACTACACCAACTTGGCCGTGTTCAACGACATTGTGTGCAATTAGGTGACTTGGTGGATTCGCGGTATGGAGTGCCAAAATACTTGCTGGCAAGATTGCAAGTGCCGGCTCTTTCCATTGGCGATAAGTATATGGGCATGTCGGGCGGTTCGTCTAAGCGCGATGTCGAAACGATGCTGCAGCTGGCCCTACCTGTACCTCATCAGGTGGCATCACCAAAGACGAACAAGCGTTTGCCACCCTGATGGACTCGTGGCGCACGGCTCTCAAAACCCGCCCTCAACACGACTATTGCGCTTCAACGATCTCGCTCGTGGCCACGGTCTACAGCCATAACCCACGCTCTTCGCCCCGTGTTGGAAAGCCGACCTACCCGACATCAACTACGACCGCATACTGCAAATAGCACGCGAACGCACGAACAATGCCGCTGCATGGACGTTTTCAGTTTCATTGGCGACTTCGATGAACCGCAGCTCCGCAAAGCTTATCTGCCGTTATCTCGGTTCGCTGCCCACTAAAGGGTAAGGTGGTTAAAGGGTCATCTCACCAGTTCGTTTGTCAAAGGATAAGATGAGAACGTGTTCCGTCGTAAGATGGAAACGCCTAAAAGCAATAGCCTGCGTTATGTGGCACACCACCGACGTACCTATTCGGTGGAGAGTGCCGTACGTATGAATATGATTGGTCAAATTCTCTCGATGGTTTACATCAAGACAATCCGCGAAGACGCATCGGCAGCCCTATTCGGTGTCGGCTGAAGGTGGAGCAACCATCGAGGGCGACTACCACGACTACTCCGTGCTGGTTACTTGTCCCGTGAAACCAGAGAAACGCGACACGGCATGGCCATCATCTATCGCGAGGCAGAGGACATGACGCGCACCTGCGATGCTGCTATGCTCGACAAGGTGAAAGAGTATATGCTTAAAAAGTGTGAGCTAGTGCCGAGAAAACCAATGCTTATTGGGTGGCGTCATCAACATGTATCGCCGCCACGGCATCAACATGCACACCCGCTATCGCGACATGATTAAACAACAAACACCCGAAAAGCTGTGTGCGCTGGTGAAACAAATCTTGCAAAGCGGAAACCGTGTCACACGTGGAAATGCTGCCCTCAAGAGTGAAAGACGTTTAAAAGGGTGAAAAGGGGGTTAAGGCATTTAAAGGTGGAAAGGTGAAAGGGTGAAAAGGTGAAAAAAATGGCTACGCCCTTTAAAGGTAAAAAGGTGAAAAAGGTGAAAAGATGGCTCACATTTAAACAGCTTGCCTGAGTAAACCTAGTAAGCTCTAGCGTATCTAGTGAAAACCTAGTGTATCTAGTAAAACCTAGTAAGCCTGGTGGTATCTAGAAACCTGGGAATATCTAGAAAGCCTGGTGCATCCTAGAAAACCTAGTGTATCTAGAAAACCTAGTGTATCTAGAAAACCTAGAATATCTAGAATGCCCACAAAGTGATCTCAGCAAGCCTGAGTGTATCTAGAAAACCTAGAATAACTAGAAAACCTAGTACAACCTAGAAATCCTAGCCCCACCAGCAAAGCTAAACCAGATGCTTTCGTTCGCTCGCCCTCTCATTTCCCCCTTTACAGCACAGATAAACGCCAAGAAATCATAGAGTGATGATAAAATGTTTGTGATTTTAATGGTTTGATGAGATTAATGGAGAAACAAACTGGTTCGTAGAAGAATAGGTTTATCAGAGAAGTTGCTAAGGAATAGTTGGTCTTCATGTCCCTTTTGGGCAGAATCCTTTTACGCTTCTTTTGCTCCATTAATTCTTTTTGGCCTTCCCTTGGCGCATCTGCCATGCAACAAAGGGGAACAGCCAAATCCTCTGCCATACGTAAAAGCACAAATGTGCGTTGGCAATTTATCCCATGTTGGGTAAAGGGCGTTGAAAGCAACGATTGTCTATGTTAAGGGTTGCAGTCGCCCGTTCACATCGGTCTTTCCAGCATAGGGACTTTTTATTGCGCGGGTTATGATTGAGCCAATTGGGCCATTAAAGCAAAGCGTTACGATAATCTTCCTCTCTTTACTGAAATACCAACAACAAACGATTATTCGCTCATATTCAGTGTTTCCTTTGGAAAAATGGAAGCCGAATGCTATAATCCAGCCAGTTCATTGGTCGTTCATCAAATATTTCTAGAGTTGATTTCATCGTTTCCTGTTCGCTTCCTTCGTTTGTTTGTCTGGCATCCTGTCTGTCTTTTTCTTGAAGGCGTGCTGGCTACGTCAAGAGAAAAAGGCGAGACAATACTTAACAATACACACAAAATCTGTACAGGCCGATTTGGGTTTAATGTCCGATTGTGTTAAGCCCAAAATCATTTTTGCCAGCACTTTTCGCCTTTTCACCTTTAAAGGCTGAAGCCATCTTTTCACCTTTCACTTTTTCACACTGAAATGCCTTCTAACTCTTTCACCTTTATTGCAATTGTAGCCGGTAGCAGTGCCGCTATTTCCCCATAGCAGCCCTCTTTCCTGTGTCTGCGCCCTAAAACAAATAAGCCCCTCCGAAGAGGCAATGGACTAAGCCTTCGGCCTATAGCGCATTGTGCTAAGATGATGTAGTAATCTGTGCTGCAAAAATTAACAAAAACATTTTGCCCTACCAAACAATTAATGTAATTTTACACCTAAATCTAATGGGATAGTAAATGGCAAAGAAACAAACAACAACCCTAACTAACGATTACGTGATTACACGAATATTGGGCCTTGATACTGGGTACAAACAGCCTTGCTTGGGCTGTGGTAGACAGAAATACCAACGAAACTCACGTTGGTGAAACGCGACGATGTTATCTTCAGCGAAGGCGTAAAGATAGAAAAGGCGTAGAGTCGTCTAAAGCAGCCGAAAAAGAACAGGACACAAAGTCCTTGCGTGTAGCAGTATGCTAGGCGACGTCTGCGTAAGATTGATACGCTAAAGCGCTTGTGAAAGTCTCGACCTATGCCCTTATCTTTCCGACGAGCAACTGAGCCAATGGAAGCCAAAAGAAACATATCCGCTCACCGACGACTTTATGCTTTGGCAGCGTTCGGGTAGTGCCGAAGAGAACAACCCTTACTATTGCCGCTATCGTTGCCTAACGCAAAAACTCGATCTTACCGACCAAAGTCAGCGTTTTCTTCTTGGTAGGGCATTCTATCACTTGGCGCAACGTCGTGGGTTTCTTAGCAACAGGCTCGACACCACGGCCGATTCCGAGGAGTCGGGCGAGGTTCAAATCAGGCATTGCCCAGCTTTCAGTCGAGATGGAAAGGCTGGTTTGCCATTATCTAGGCGAGTATTTCTATCAGCTCTACCGGCAGCATGGCAACACCGTCAGGCTAAAGGAGCCGCCATACCGATAGGGAAGAACATTATAAAAAGGAGTTCTTGGCGCATCTGCGAAAAACAAGAACTGGATGCGCAATGGGTTGAAAGAAACTGCAAAGGGCCTTGTATTTCCAACGCCCGTTAAAGTCGCAACGCAAGGGTGTAGGTAAGTGTACATTTCAGAACCTAAGAGCCGCGTTGCGCCGAATCGCACCCCGATTACGAAGCGTTCAGGAATGCTGTGCATCCTCAATAACATTAAGATAAAAACCCCCAAACGACACTTCGTTACGACCGCTAAACGCACAAGAACGCGAAAAAGATTTGGCCGCTGTTTCTTTCAGAAAGTCTAAACCCAACTTCGATTTCGAGGACATTGCAAAGGCATTGGCAGGCAAAAACAACTACGCTTGGTATAAGGATGCAGGCGAAAAACCATACAGGTTTTAACTACCGCATGCAGCAAGGCGTGTCGGGCTGTCCCGTAACAGCACAGCTGATGAGACATCTTCAGGCAGCGATTGGAAGGCAGGGCATTGCCGAGACATACACGGCCGTTGAAAAGAAGAACGGAACAAAAGACCATCGACGAAATGGCGGATGATGTTTGGAATGTGCTATTCATTCTCGTCGAAAGACAAGTTAAAGGCTTTCGCCACCGAGAAGTTACAACTCGAAGAAGCCTGTGCCACGAAGTTTGCCAATCGCAAAGCTGCCGCATGGCTTTGCCGCGTTAAGTCTCAAAGCCATTCGCAACATCCTGCCTTTCTTGCGCCAAGGGCTTCATTTATGCACATGCCGTACTCTTAGCCAAGATACCCGACATCGTTACAAAGCCGTTTGGGATGATGCCGATAAACGCCAGCAGATACTTTCGAGGGCTGCTGGAGATTATCGAGAACTATAACCCCCAAAGACCGCGGCGTTGAGGGTACGATGAGACTTCTGCATTAAAAGTCACCTCAAGATGTGAGTCGACCTGCGCCCAGGTGCAGCCGATGCACTTTACCATCCCTCGATGATAGAGGCTTATCCCGATGCAAAGCTCAACAAGATGGGCGTGTTTCAGTTGGGCAGTCCCCGCACCAACGCCATCCGCAACCCTATGGCCATGCGTTCGCTGCACATATTGCGCAGTGTGGTTAACCAGCTTCTGCGCGATGGCACAATAGACCGCGACACGGAGGTGCATGTGGAATATGCACGCGAACTGAACGATGCCAACAAACGCAAGGCCATAGCCGATTATCAAAAGGATATCGAACGCAAGCGTGCGGATTATCGCAAACGCATTGTTGAAGAGTATAAGAACAAATGCCACAAAGAGATGAACCACACGACACCGACATCCTCAAATTTCAACTGTGGGAAGAACAAAACCATCAGGTGCCTATACACAAACGGCGAGATTGGCATCTGCGATTTTCTGGGTGACAATCCCGAAGTTCGACATCGAGCATACCATTCCCCGAAGTGTTGGCGGCGACGGCACGCAAATGAATCTAACGCTCTGCGATGCCACTTTTTAATAGGCGGGTGAAAGGTGCGAAACTACCTCGCAACTGTCTAACCATGCTGAGACATATTGGTAAGAATTGACCATTGGAAAAGCAGAGTGCGAAGACCTGCGAAAACAGCTAGACAAGATACGCACGTATGGTGGTATGGAGAAAGCAATGAAAGATCGGCTGATACAAAAAGCGCCATCGCCTGAAGATGGAACTAGATTATTGGCAGGGCAAAATACAGCCGATTTACGATGACCGAAGTACCCGAAGGCGTTTGAGTCGTCGTCAAGGTGCGGGCATCGGTTTGAGTATCAAAGCATGCAGGGGTTGTTTCTTTAAAGTCGCTTTTCCACAATGCAGTCAATCCCAACAAGAGCAACGTCTACGTGGTGAAAGGCGTAACAACAGCCGAGTTCAGGCGTATGTGGGGACTTCAAAGGCGAGTGCGAAAAAATCGCGACTTAACCATTGCCACCATTGCATCGATGCCATAACCATCGCCTGCATCGGTAGGGCCGAATACGATAAGATGGCGCAATACTATCACGACGAAGAGTGTCGCTGGCATGGTTCTGCCAGCAAGCCCCATTTCAAGAAGCCTTGGCCCACCTTTACCGAAGACGTATTGGCCTTAGAACAGTCGCTCTTGATCAAACATCTCACAAAAGACAACATGCCTAAGCAGGCCAAAAGCGCGTGCGAACAGCAAAGGTAAACATCTCGCTCAGGAGATGCCGCCAGAGGTTCGCTACATAAGGATACCTACTATGGTATTGTTAGAAAGATGGCAAATTCTCGTACCATGTGTTACGCAAGCCCTAATAGACAAATTCAAGAAAGAATCGGAACTCGAAAAATAATGAACGAAGCCGTTAAGGAGAGATAAAGGCGGCTGTTGCTGGTAAGAACTTTCAAGACAACCATTGCGAGCCCATGTTATGAATAAGGAAAGGGTATAGGGATAAATAAGGTGAGGTGTTATGTGAAAGCCAAGGAACAGCAAAGATTCGTCAACAGCGTGACCTATCGACAAAGAGGAATACAAACAATTTCTTCTGTATGAAAACGAAAATAATTATCTATTGTGCCATCTATGAGGAGAAGTGAGGGGAAGAAAAGAACGCGATTTTTGTGTTGTCAACAACTTGGATGCTGCCACTTATTTAAAGAGGAGCAACAAAGGTAAAGCAAGCTCCACTTGTGCCGGAACGGAGTGCTGAACGAAATCTCCCTTTGTTGGCTGTATTGCAACGAGGTACGCAAGTACTCTTTTATGAGATTCCCCAGAGAAATTTTGTTTTGATAACCCGCAAGACTTAGTGAGACGCCCGTATACAGTTGTGAGAATTAATACTAAAAGGGATGTGAAGAAGGGAAGACCTACCTCTATGGCAATATTGAGTTGAGGTTTTCATCAAAATGCTCAGAAGAAAGATGACGTGAAGATGGAAAGCAGGGGATACAAGAATAATGAGGCTCCACACAAGGTATAGTTCTTTCTCATAATCAGTTTTAAGGCACTTGTTGAGGGCATCGACTTTGAGTTTAACATCCTTGGCGAGATAAGAAGAAAGAACACCAGTAGCTTAAAAGAGTCCCGTTTTGCTTCATACGCAACTCTGTGTTGTGGTTTTGATGTAGAAGAAACGATATAATACGACGTTCTCCCTATAAAGAGTGGCACTTCACAGTTGTGGTTTGATGTAGAGAAACGATATAATACAACTCCTGTCCACGCTTGATGAAGACTTCCTTATTTGTGGTTTTGATGTGGAAACGATATAATACAACTTGCGTACTTTTATATATATATGGATATGGGTTGTGGTTTTTGATGTAGAGAAACGATATAATACAAGCCAAGTCTAACAAACGCAAAGGGATTATCAAGTTGTGGTTTGATGTGAGAAACGATATAATAAAACGATATTATTAAACAAACTTTTTATGATTAGTTGTGGTTTGATGTAGAGAAAACGATATAATACAACAATACGTTGGCAATCGTATTGCATGGCAGGGTTGTGGTTTGATGTAGAGAAACGATATAATACAACAAGAAGCTTATCAAGTGCAAATGCGGCGCGGTTGTGGCTTGATGTAGAGAAACGATATAATACAACTCAGTACGCCCGAGACAATGTAACGCGCTTTGGTTGTGGTTTGATGTAGAGAAACGATATAATACAACTCGACAAGCTCAAGGACAAGATGGCCAAGGTTGTGGTTTGATGTAGAGAGACGATATAATACAACTCTGCGCGAGTACGGCATTCTCGTCCGCCAGTTGTGGTTTGATGTCAGAGAAACGATATAATACAACGGCGTTCACGCATTACGGCAGGTACAAGACGTTGTGGTTTGATGTAGAGAAAGCAATATAACACAACGGGTTGTGGAGAATAAAAACTCAATATGTTGTGGTTTGACGTGAAACCGGCTGAGACATTTAATGTTTTCTATAAATAGGGAGGGGCTTGTTGCCTTTGTGTTCCAACACAAGATAAACACTCCTCTTATGTAGTGAAGTGGGCGCAATCAACTTGAGGCTGAGTGAACTCGCGAAAACCCAGCAACAGGCAGGGAATAAACTCATCAAATTGCAATCGCGAGAACCCATCAACTATTCAACTCATCAACCATTTAACTCACGACCATTTAACTCACAAACTGCTCAACTCACAAACTGCTCAACTCCTGAGCGCACGACCTCACAGACTCATCAACCAATCAGCTCATCAAGCAATCAACACAGCAAACTCACAAACTCACAAACTACGGCCCCTAACCGCATCAGTTCGTCAACTCACAACCTCCATAGAAAACTTAATTTGTTATTTTTAATTTTACAATATCGTTCTAATTTTTCGCTCCCGTTCTAGCGAAAATAAAAGGCGACTCAGGTGAGTAAAAAGCCACATTTTTAGTCTTTCATGTCTTTGGTTTTTGTCCGCTTTTTAAGCAAAATCCTGCATTTTGCATCATTTTACCTTTCTAGATTGGTTGACAGCTCAGCCGATTTTTCACTTCCAGCTGACCTTTTTACCTAAAAATCCACTTTTTACTGCTATTTAGCACCTCTTCTGCACGCGTTTTCAATCGGGCGAAGAAGGTTTTGCACCACATTCACGGCATATTTGATACATTTCATCCTATATTTGGCAGCAAAATTGCCTTGCATTTTAGCAATAAATCGCAGTACATTTTGCACAAAAACGCATAACGCATTTTGCACCAAAACGCAGTGCGTTTAGCACCAAAATACACTCTATTTTGCATCAAAACGCAGGTGCATTTTGCTGCAAATAGCCAAAATATAGTGCAAATAGAGGCTTTCTAGAAATAAATATTCATTTTGCTGCATGCGCATGCTAACCTTTGCATTAGAAACAACCTTCGCGAGAATCGATGCGGCGAGGTTAGTGGTTGAGTGGATAAAAGGGCATCATTGTTAATTTTCTTGCTGAAAGCGGACAAAAAGTGGCTGACAGGTTGACAAGCTGACGGGTTGAAAAGCTGAGGGAGCGAATAAGTTGATAGCTGAAGTGCCCTTTCATCATGTTCCTAAAAATAACTCAAGGGGTAGTTATACGGCTTATCAATCATTTTGAGGTTGTTTGCATCGCTGCCTGTTCGTCTTTCGTTTGCTTGTGAGGCATTTTGCTTGCCTTATCCTTTTGACGTAACACGTACGCCTTCAAAAATAAGACGTACAATATGCTCCACCATACAAGGGATGAACAGGCTCTAACAGCCGATTGGGATAAGAGCAATTGGGACTTCACAATCACGAAAAGGGGTGGCAGAAAGCCAATCTGCCATCCTTTTTGGGATTTCTGCCACTAGGCAAATGTGTGAGGTTTATTTCACCATTACCTTGGCAACCTTGTTGTTTACTGTAACAACGTAGCTGCACCTTTTGGGCAGAGAAGCTTTGGCTTGTGCCGTTCATCTTAGCCTTCTGTACCAAACCGCCGTTTATGCCATACACGTTAACGGTGCTTCCTGCTGCGGCTTCTACCACGATACCGCCCTCCAGCAACCTTGATAAAAGTGTCGGTGTTGTCGGCATTTTACGCCCTCGATGCCCGTTGCATCGGGTGTAAACGGATGATAGCGGTGTGTAGCAACAGTTTGGGGAACTTGGCATTGGTCATTACGCAAACAAGTCTTCGTAGCGTTTGGTTAGTTTCAGCGTGGTAACGCCGTTGGTTACGGTGTATTCGGCGTCTACATCAAACTCCTCGCCTTGTGGGTTCCCGTTCTTATCTACGTTCACATTGCCAGTAAACCAGCGGTACACGGTGGGTGTTCCGTCGATAACAGCCTCTGAACTGAGGGGTCTACCGTGTTGCCGTTGGCACTAACGTCAACGGGGTTTTGCCTTTGATAGGCATACGATGTGCGGTAAGTGCCGTTCGTTGGAGGCAGTGCGGAGAAAGCAGGTTGTTGCCAACGAACGGCACTTACCGCGTCGTATGCTATCGAAAGCCCAAAACCCCCGTTGACGTTGGTGCCAACGGCAACAAATTGAACCTCAGTTCAGAGCTGTTTGTCGACGGAACACCCACCGTGTGCCACCCGGACCCCACGGGTAATCGTGAACGTGAACTGGGCAAGACAGGCAGGGTTGTTGACCGCCGGGCTCACCGTGACGGCGTTACCACGCTGAAACTGCAGGCGCTACGGGCACCGGACTGCGTAATGACAATGTAGTTCCCAGCTGTTGCGCCAGGCTGGCCGCCGCCCGATGCGGCGGGCGTCGGCAATGCCGACGCTGTCGGGTGGTGAGGGCATTATCGTGGCTTCACAACGAAGCTTGCCGTTGGCGATAATGGCCGCCAAACTGTTTGATTTATTGAAACTGGACGGTACGCCGCAACAAGCAGGCTGCGTCGCCCGTACCATGACAAGGATGTGGTGAATAAACCTGCCAGTAACGAGGCTCAGGGATGGCGGATTGGTTTCTGCGATTATGTGCCTGGCCCCAGTCGACCGTTATTCGTCGCTTGTATGACGAACACTGTGCATCTTGACCCTGAAGGCGTACGTCTACGTCAAGAACGAAACAACTCTT
>BNJV01000147.1_pt1 | contig 124427 bp, 162 predicted proteins | sample 8540591 | NCBI WGS metagenome assembly BNJV01 (sample SAMD00202457, study PRJDB9452) | human saliva metagenome | host: Homo sapiens
AGTCGCTGATTAGCTAAAAGACACACCTAAGGGTGTGTCTTTTTTATATTTGATTACCTAAATAGGCACCTGGGATAAGAATATTGCCATTACCTACATTAATTTTTACGATTGCGTTTACAGCGCCTTCTTGAACTTCTGTAATTTTACCTTTTAATTGATTTCTTGCACTTAATTTCATAGGATACTCCATTATAAAAGATATACAGATTCAAATTTGTTTATATTATATCTTTATACAAAAAAATAAGCCATGATGTATATCACATCATAGCTTTTTATACGTGGAGCGGGCGAAGGGAATCGAACCCTCCTCTCAAGCTTGGGAAGCTCGCATTCTACCGATGAACTACGCCCGCATGATGTACATATTGTATCATACTATAATATGTACATTCAAGTGGAGCTTGTTTATATACTCTATACCCATAGTGGTAATTGTATTGTATTGATAAAAAAATAGTTGTATAAAGTAATGAGGAAGGAGGCATATGTATGTCAAAGATTTATAAAATTCATAAATGGCTATCTATAGTTTCTGTAATATTTTTCTTTATGTTTTGTATTACAGGACTTGTCCTTATGTTTAGAACTGAATTAAATGCATGGGCTCAAGGAGGGTCACATCATTCCTCGTCATCAATGGCGATGAGTCAACAAGAAATGTCTATTTTTAATTATGCTGATGAAGGTGCCCTATTAGTGAAAGAAAAATATCCGTCTAAGGATATTTTAAATATTTCTCCAGCTATGGGGACTTCACATCTTTTACGGTATCGTATTATTGATTCATCAGCTACCGTAGCACCTCCAGCGCGTATGGGGATGGGAGGGGATTATGCATTATATAATCCTGAAACAAAGGGGCTTATTACTACGCATCATGAAACACCTGCACATCCTTGGGTTCGCAGTGTATTACATACACTTCATCAACTACATACAAGATTAGATCTTGGAAAAACAGGAATTTATATTGTAACAATTTTATCATTAGTATGTGGCTTATCCATTATTTCTGGCATTTTTTTATATGGTCCATTTCGTAAAAAGCTTTGCCAAAATCTACTGTATTGTCCAAACATATGAAATTAAGTACATTGCATCGAGAATTTGCTATGGTTGCTACTGTATGGGGCTTTATCTTATGCATTACAGGTGTATGGATAGGTGGATTTTTTATTGCTAATGACAGCTATAATGCAGATGTACTACACACTGCAAAGCAAGAACTTTCAGTTGGTCAATCTGACATATTTACAACCATCTGAAGCTATTTCTCGCATTATGAAAGCATATCCTGATCGTCAGCTTATATCTATTGATTATCCATCTAAATTTAATGACCATCATTATGCATTTTATTTAGGTGCTGAAAAATGATGATGATCCAGCTATGTTTTTGGGCCAACCAGTCTATGCTAATTTATATACTGATTCTACTAAGGATATGTATTCTACAAAAAATATCCCATGGTATTTTACAGGTATGACTACAATGATTAATCTCCATATTCATAATCACAATACAATGGTACTTAGAAATACTATGGGCCATTTGGGATATCGTTCTTATTATAGGCATTGTAACTGGTATTATGATGACGATTAAAAGGAAATTTGTAAAATCTAATGCGATGGAATCTAAAATACCAACTGAGATTAAACATGTTTGGCGCACACCAATCTGTTGTAGTATTTTGGTATTGCTTGGCTTTATTGTACCTCTTTGGTCAAATGCAATTACAAATACTATAGCAGCTATTTGTTTGACAATTCCTCTTATTGTATTTTTTGTTTCTTTAGTCAAAGGATTTAATTATTAATCCATTGTAGTATTCCTGTACTCAATCAGCATACGTATTTGCCACAAATATTTGATTACTCTAGACTCAATCAGCATGGTTCATCATTAGTTTATTGATTGATTTCGAACTAAAATGATATAATAATATATATCAACTAGGGTTTTTTTATGTGTTAAAACCTGTATTTATATTATGATTGAGAAAGTGGAAGTTTATTATGAAATATATTAAAGCATTTATTCAGTCTGAATCATCTGGCGGTATTATGCTATTACTTGCTGCGATTCTTGGTGTTATAACTGCCAATTCTCCAATAGCTGAACAGTATTTTTCTCTGATGCATATTTATTTAGGTCCAATGGATGTATTGGAGTGGGTAAATGATGGTCTTATGGCTTTATTTCCTATATGTAGGGATTGAAATTAAGACTGAAATGATTTCCGGTGAGCTAAACACCAACTCAAAGAGATTGTTACCAGTTTTAGCTGCATTTGCCGGGGTGGTAACACCTGCGTTAGTTTACTTCTTAATTGCTGGATCTGTACCAGAATATACGCATGGTTGGGGAATACCTACTGCTACCGATATTGCCTTTGCAATTGGTGTCATTATGATGCTTGGTAAACGCGTATCACAAGCGATGAAGGCATTCCTGTCGGCATTGGCTGTTATCGATGATTTAATTGCTATCATAGTGATTGCCATATTTTATGGTGGTGGTGTAGATTTTCCTCATTTAATCGTTGCTGCTATTGTGACGGGAGCGTTGTGGTATACCAATAAACAAGGCTATGTGAGACCAGTTTTATATGGTGTACTCGGTGCCGTTCTTTGGTATTTTGTTTTAAAATCTGGTGTTCATGCTACTATCGCTGGTGTTGTGTTAGCTATGACTATTCCTGCAATGGGTAAGTTGGATGGAGAAACTGTTTATCCTATGCACGCATGGGCGGATAAATTGAAAAATTGGGTTAATTTTTTGAGTATTCCTCTATTTAGCTTCTTAAATGCTGGTGTATCCTTCTCAGATGTTTCTGTAGATCATTTGTTCCACCCTGTTGTTTTAGGTGTTTCATTAGGCCTTATCTTGGGAAAACAGCTTGGTATATTCTCCGCTGTTTACGTTTTAGTTCAGTCTAAGATTATTAAGATGCCTACTAATACAACATGGCCCGAGGTTTATGGTACAGCCATTGTTTGTGGTATTGGGTTTACTATGAGCTTATTTGTGGCTACATTGGCATTTCCACCTGGTGTAACTCAAGAAATGTCTAAAATTGGTATCTTTATAGGCTCTATTATTTCTGGTTTATTAGGTGCTATAGTTTTAATTGTGCCTATAAAATAAGATACTAGTAAGAACAAATAATAAACTTTGATCATATTAGGAAGGAATCATATGGAACGGATATTTGTACTTTTACGTTCTCCTGGTTCGGCTACTGCCGTTTTACTAGGAGCTACACTTATTGCCTTAATCGTAGCAAATTCTCCATTGGCAACACAATATATGTCTCTGGTTAATTTAAACATTAGGTCCATTAACAACGATGGAGTGGGTTAATGATGCATTAATGGCGATCTTTTTTTCTCTTTGTTGGATTAGAAGTAAAACGTGAATTGGTGAGTGGTGAACTAAATACGAATGCTAAGCGTATCATGCCAGGTATTGCTGCATTTATTTGGGTGTATTAGTACCTGCTATTATTTTACTATCTTATTGCTGGATTTAGTGAAGTTTACGTTCATGGATGGGCTATTCCTACTGCGACAGATATTGCTTTTTGCTATAGGTGTAATAACTGCATTAGGCTCAAGAGTTCCTAAACTCTATGAAAGTATTTCTTTGACAGCCTTAGCTGTTATTGATGACTCTAATTGCGATCATTGTTATTGCTATATTTCTATGCAGCAAATCTCAATCTTTTCTATTTATTTGCTGCTGTAGTTGTAACAGGGGATTATTGATTTATTGTAATCGGTCTGGTTACGTTCGATCGTTTGTCTTATATCATTCTTGGTATCATTTTTATGGTACTGTATTCTTCGTTCTGGCTTTACATGCTACAATGGCAGGCGTAATCTTTGCGATGACAATTCCTGAACGGGGCAAGATTGGTCGTAAATATGTTAGACCAATGCAACATTGGGAACATTATTTATCTAACTGGGTAAGTTTTGTTATTGTTCCTATTTTTGCTTTCTTTAATGCCGGTGTAAGTCTTGGTGGATTTGGTGTAGCAGATTTAACACATCCAGTTGTTTTAGGCGTTGCATTAGGCCTTATTTAGGGAAACAAATCGGTATCTTTGGTGCTATGTTTGGCATGATTAAGTTAGGTATTGTACCTATGCCAGCAGAAGCTAACTGGAAATTTATTTATGGTACATCAATTGTATGTGGTATTGGTTTTACTATGAGTATATTTGTCTCCGTTCTAGCTTTTGATCCAGGTCATGCTCAAGAGATGGCTAAAGGTGGCGTGTTGATTGGTTCCATCATTTCTGCTATCATTGGTTATATCTACTTACGAATTGTAGGGGCTAAACGAAAAGAATGTCATATTGGGGTATATCATAATTGCTAAGTTAAGCAATAAAGGGGAATGTACATGATTAAGAGAATTTTAATACTATGTACTGTGCTATGTATGACTAATATGATGGCCTTCGCACAGGCGAAGTCGGTTGATAAGGGACAACGAGGTCATCATGTACAGAAAATTCAAACCATGTTAGTGCATCAAGGATATCTTAATGATTCAGCAGATGGTATTTTTGGGCGTAACACTGAATTAGCAGTACGTAAGTTTCAAAAGGCTAAAGGCCTCGCTGTAGATGGACGTGTAGGTACGGCTACGATGAGTGCTTTAGAAAAGGAAGAAACTCGTTTTGGCGATTCCGCCATTTCGCGTAGTCATAATGGGGTTCCCAATAAGTATGTACGCGTTATGACGATGCATGCTAGTGCATATAGTGCTCAAGACCCAGGAAATAGCAATTATACGGCAACTGGCAGTCGCTTAAAAAAAGGTATTGTTTCAGTAGATCCACGGATTATACCATTAGGTACAAAGATGTTTATTGAAGGTTATGGCTATGCCGTGGCTGATGATGTTGGCGGAGCTATTAAAGGTAGCCGTATTGACCTAGCCTTTAATTCTCGTGCAGAAGCTTTGCGATTTGGTCGTCAAACTGTAAAAGTATATATTTTATAACTATATATAAACTGTTGAAAGCTCTAGTCTATGACTAGAGCTTTTTCCGAATTATATATTTTTTCTCAATGCGAATATTCGGAAATTCATGGTATAATATAGATATCAATATAAATCGAGTATTCAGCAAAGGAAGGCTTATGAATAAAGTTCGACGTGTTGAAAGAATGGTGGCAATGACTAAATTATTAGTCGATTCTCCACAAAAACTTATATCTCTTAATTATTTTTGTGATTTTTTCGGAATGGCGAAATCTACAGTAAGTGAAGATTTAACCTGTGTCCGTCAATCGATGGAACATTTTCAGTTGGGTACTCTAGAAACGGTAGCGGGGGTAGCTGGCGGTGTTCGATTCATACCTCATCGAAAAGGCGAGCAGGCCAATGAAATCCTACGCGATGTGCAGCAACGTTTGCGTGAACCAGATCGTATTATTCCCGGTGGATTTATTTATATGTCGGATATTTTGTATGATTGGCATGTGATGACTCGCTTGGGCGAAATTATTATGACTCGCTTTGTAGATCGCAATCCAGATTATATTTTGACGGTAGAAACAAAAGGGATTCCTTTGGCGGTTATGGTGGCTAGGGCTTTCAACAAGCCACTTGTCATCGCGCGTCGTGATAGTAAGGTTACAGAAGGATCTGCCATTAGTATTAACTATGTAACGGGTTCATCTGGTCGAATTCAAACGATGACATTAACTAAACGCGCTATTCCACAAAATGCGAAGGTGCTAATTATTGATGATTTTATGAAGGCTGGCGGTACGGCTAAAGGCCTGACCGAGCTTGTACATGAGATGAATGGTAAAGTGGTGGGAACAGGTGTTCTAGTGGCTACTGCTGAACCAAATCCTAAGTTAATCAATGATTATGAATCACTATTTACGTTCCATGGCATTGATGAAAGTACAAATGAAATTCACATCGAACCTGTATTTGATACGATTGATAGATAGGAGTTTACTATGAATATTGCAAGTCTTATTTAGCAGCTGGTAAGGGTACACGAATGAAGTCCAAATTGCCAAAGGTACTTCATAAAGTTGGCGGTAAAGCTATGGTTGAACGCGTTCTAGAAACTGTTCAATCTCTTGGAACCGATAAGGATGTTGTTATCGTTGGCTTTGGTGGTAATGCAGTACAAGACTATCTAGAAGGTCGTGCTGAATTTGTACGTCAAGAAGAGCAAAATGGTACAGGTCATGCAGTAAAAATGGCAGAACCTGTATTAGGATCTTTTGATGGCACAATTCTATTGTTGTGTGGGGATACGCCACTCGTAACTAAGGAAAGTTTAGAAGCTCTTTTAAAAGAGCATACTGCATCTGGAGCAGCGGCTACAATTTTAACGGCCCATATGCCAGATCCAACAGGTTATGGTCGTATCATTCGTAACGAAGAAGGTCATGTGGTACGCATTGTAGAACAAAAGGATGGCAAACCAGAAGAGTTAGCTGTACAAGAAGTTAATACTGGTATGTATGCTTTTGATAGTGAAAAACTATGGCCTTGTCTCGGCCAATTATCCGACGATAATGCACAAGGTGAACTGTATATTACAGATGTGGTTGGTATTCTCGTAAATGGCGGCGATAAAGTAAGCGCTTATATGACTGAAAATTTTGAAGAATCGTTAGGGGTAAACTCTCGCTTGCAATTGGCTGAAGCAGAATCTATTTTAAAACATCGTAAAAATGTAGAATTAATGACCGCTGGTGTAACGATTATTGATCCTGACAATACCTATGTAGCACCAGAGGTTACTGTGGGGGCTGATACAATTCTACATCCTGGTACCGTTTTAGAAGGCAATACGGTGATTGGTGAAAACTGTGAAATTGGACCTCATACACGCTTGACGAATGTAACTGTTGGCAATAATACAGTAATTCATTTTACCTATGGTCATGACTGCGAAGTAAAAGATGGCGTAGATATTGGTCCATATGTTCATTTGCGTCCTAATACGGTTATTGGCAACAAGGTTCATATTGGTAATTTTCGTTGAGGTTAAAAATTCCAATGTTGGGGAAGGCACCAAATTCCCTCATCTATCCTATATTGGCGATAGCGATGTAGGTTCTGGTGTCAATATTGGTTGCGGTACGATTACGGTAAATTATGACGGAAAAATCAAGCATCGTACAACTATCGGCAACGGTGCATTTGTAGGCTGTAACAGCAATTTGGTAGCACCTGTTACAATTGGTAATTATAGCTATGTAGGAGCAGGTTCTACGATTACTAAAAATGTTCCAGATAAGGCATTAGCAGTAGGTCGTAGCAAGCAAATTGTGAAAGAAAATTGGGTTACAGACGATACTTTCAAAAAGAAATAGGAATTTATCAAAAATTTTTCACACAAGATAGGAAAAATAGTATACAATAATAAGGCAATAAGGTTGTATATCTGTAATATTTCGTTACATATACATTGAGTAACTAACTAAGATTACGGAGAAATGAAAGGGTATCAAAATGGCATTTGAAGACGGCAAAAAACTTAAGATTTTCACAGGTAACGCAAATCCAGAGTTGGCAAAGGAAATTTGTGATTATTTAGGTTTGCCTTTAGGTGAAGCGTTTGTAGGTCGCTTTAATAATGGCGAAGTACAAATTATGATTGATGAAAGCGTACGTGGCAAAGATGTATTTATCATTCAACCAACTAGCTATCCTGTAAACGATAATTTAATGGAATTAATGGTTATGGCTGATGCGTTAAAACGTGCTTCTGCTCGTCATATTACAGCTGTAGTTCCTTACTACGGTTATGCTCGCCAAGACCGCAAAACTCGTGGTCGTGAACCAATTACTGCAAAATTAGTAGCAAACTTGATGCAAACTTCTGGTATTACACGTCTTGTAACAATTGACTTGCATGCAGGTCAAATTCAAGGCTTCTTTGATGTGCCAGTAGATCATTTATATGGTGCATCCATTTTAGCTAAATACATTAATGAAAAAAATCTTGAAGATGTTATTGTAGTATCTCCAGATCTTGGCGGTGTTACAAGAGCTCGTGATTTGGCTGACCGCATTGGTGCGCCAATTGCAATCATCGAGAAAAAACGCCCTGAACCAGGCGTAGCTAAAGTTATGAACCTCATTGGTGATGTAAAAGGCAAAAACTGTATCATCGTTGATGATATTGTAGATACAGCAGGTTCTCTTGTAGAAGGTGCTAAAGCATTAAAAGAATTTGGTGCTAAATCTGTTATGGCTGCTGTTACCCATGCTGTATTAACAGATCCAGCAAGTGAACGCATTGCAAACTCCAACATTAAAGAGCTTATCGTAACAAACACAATGCCATTACCAGAAAATTGCAAATTAGACAATGTAACGCAACTATCTGTAGCGCCATTATTGGGCGAAGCAATTATGCGTATCTTTCATGAAGTTTCAGTAAGTAATTTATTTGATAAATAATAGGTGATTCTTGAAGTTAGTAGTAGGCCTTGGTAACCCAGGCAAGCAATATGAAGCGACAAAACATAATATTGGATTTATGGTCATCGATGCCATTGCAGATAGCGTTTCTCACACTCCTTGGAGGGAAGAACAAAAGGCAGAGGTGTGCAGTATTAATGTAGCTGGTGAGAAGGTATTGCTTGTAAAGCCTCAAACATTTATGAATGCAAGTGGTGAGTCTGTAGGTCCATTGATGCGGTACTATAAGATTGATCCATCTGATGTGTATTGCATTTATGATGATATGGATTTACCGGTAGGCAAATTACGTATTCGACCAAATGGTAGTTCTGGTGGGCATAATGGGATTAAATCTTTAATCTCCCATATAGGAACAGAAAATTTTCCGCGTTTTCGCGTAGGTATTGGTCGTCCATTACCACAATGGACCGTCATTGATCACGTGTTAGCACCATTTAGTGAAGAAAATCAAGAGAAAGTACAAAAAGGTATCAAAGACACAGTAAAAGCTGTATTAGGCACCTTAGAGGTGGGCATAGACAAAGGGATGAATCAGTTTAATCCTAAGCGTCGTCCACAGCGATAAATAACATGCATAAGGGCATGAGTCTCATTGAGATTCATGCCCTTTTTACGAGGTATATATGAGCAATCAAGAAAAAATGCCTTTTGTAGAGGCTTTAGAATCATATAAGGAACAACATTTTGTGACCTTTTCATACACCTGGTCATAAGATTGGTGTTGAAGCGCCTCAGTTACTGAAGGACTGGATGGGAGCAGCACTGCCATATGATTTAGGGGTTATGTATGCTCTAGATGATCTACATGAACCTGAAGGAGAGTTAAAAGAGGCGCAAGACTTAACTGCTGAATTATATGGAGCTGATGATTGCTGGTTCTCTATTAATGGCACAACCGCTTTAATTGAAGCGATGATTATGGGGACAGTAGGTCCTGATGAAACGATTATCATTCCTCGAGAAGCACATCGTTCCGTTATTAGTGGATTAGTGTTATCTGGTGCAAAGCCTGTTTATATGGATTGCCAATTTGATAATCGGTGGGGTATCCCTTTAGGTGTATCAGTGGAGGATGCTATTAAAACCATGGATGCTCATCCAGAGGCTAAGGCGATTCTCTTAGTGTATCCAAACTATTATGGTGTAGGTGTAGATATTGTAAACATCGTACAAGAAGCACACAAACGAGGGATGATTGTTCTTGTTGATGAAGCGCATGGACCTCATTTACCATTTTCAGAAAATTTACCTGTTGAAGCCATTGCGTCAGGTGCAGACTTAGTGGCACAAAGCACGCATAAATCGGTAGGTTCTTTGACGCAAACCTCTTGGCTATTAGGGTCAAGGCGATTTAATTAATAAACGCCGCATTACACAAATGCATCAGATGTTACAAAGTACGAGTCCTAATTATATATTTTTAGCATCTCTTGATATGGCGCGCCATCAGTTGGCTACGGAAGGTAGAAATTTGGTAAATCATGCTGTGTCATTAAGTTTACAACTACGATGTGAATTGGAAGCCATAAAGGGCATTTCTATCATGTCAAGCAAGGATGTAGATAGACCTAACTATGATGTAACAAAGGTGTTGATTGATGCCAAGGAATTGGGAGCTTACCGGTGTGGATTTCGAAAAACGATTACGTGCTCACCATATCGAAGTTGAACTTGTGCAGGCGCATCATGTGTTAGTACTCATCACGATAGGTGATACAGAAGAATCTATCATGACTCTTGTAAAGGCTGTACAGGCTATAAGCGATGAGATTTGTAGTAAGTCATCCTTAACAAATCGTGCTGGTGAACAAATAGAGGAACGTACTGAGACTATTCAGTCAGCTACCATTCTGCCTATTCCTGTTGTACGTATGACACCGAGGGAAGCCCTTTATAAGGATCGTAGATCCTGTATGTTCGAGTCGGCGTTACATCATATTTGCGGTGAAACCATTGCTTATTATCCACCGGGAATTCCCTGTATAGCCGTAGGTGAAGAGATTACAGAATCTGTGTTACAATATATACAACAACGGCGTGCATTGGGGTATATGCCAAATGGTGCAGCCGATATGAACTTAGAAACGATACAAGTTGTAGAGGAGTAGAGATGGGGACTTTAATCATACTAGAAGGTGGCGATGGCAGTGGCAAAGCTACACAAACAAAGTGCTTGGTAGAACGATTACAAGCAGAAGGTCATCGTGTGCGCAGTGTTAGCTTTCCAAATTATGATAGTGATGCATCGATGCCGATTAAGATGTATTTATCAGGGCCAATTTGGCACGGATGTAGACTCGGTTAATCCCTATGTAGCAAGCTCTATGTATGCTATCGATCGTTTTGCATCCTTTAGAATGGATTGGCAGTCATTTTATAATGATGGTGGCATCATTATTGCTGACCGGTATACGACGTCAAATATGGTTCATCAAATGGTGAAATATACGGATGCGGATAAACGTGTTCAATTTTTAGAATGGTTGGAAGACTTTGAATTTGTTAAGTTTGGTTTACCTCGTCCTGATGCGGTATGTTTGCTTGATGTTCCATTAGACGTGACGGAATCTTTGATGTCTGAGCGAACTGGTAAAACAGGGGGAGAGACAGGGGATATACACGAAGGAAATAGAGTGTATTTGCAAGCTGTTCACAATGCCTATGATGAATTAGTTGAACGTTATCAATGGCATCGTATTTCCTGTGCCCAACAAGATGAATCTGGAACTTTTACAATGCGCAGTATAGAATCTATACATAATGACATATACGATGTGGTAAAAAGCGATATTGAGATAGATACAATCACATATCTTAGGACATGGCGACTCTTTAAAAAGTCGCCATTTTCCTATATAATAGTAATATTGGACAGGATAGGAGGGATTATGACATATTTTGATAATGTAATCGGTCAAGATACGATTAAAAACCACCTAACTGAATTGGTAAAACGGCAAACATTACCACATAGCTTGTTGTTCTATGGAGAGGCTGGACTCGGTAAACTTGATATGGCTATAGGGTTAGCATCGTTGATTTTAGGACGGCAGGTATTTCCAGGCCATAATGGGGCTGAATATCTAGAAGAGGTAAAAAATGCACGCCTTGCCAATGGTGAAAGTGAAAAGAAAATAGAAGCGGAAGGGTTTGCCTATTTATATGGATAAGGGTGATGCATTTTGGATTCGTCCTATGAAATCAACCTTAAAAGTAGAACAATGGTATTCCCTATTGCAAGATCATCTATCTGTTGCTGGTCTTGGAAACCGCGTCGTTATCATTGAAGACTTTCACATGGCCAATGCTATTATGGCGAATGCCATGTTAAAAACGATTGAAGAACCACCGGCACAGGTGTACTTCATTATTATTACGAACAAGATTAATCTTGTGTTGCCAACAATTATTTCACGGTGTATGGGTGTGGGCTTTCAATCCGTTTCAGATGAAAGTATTCGACTGCATTGCAGCAACGTGGTATTACAGGAAACATAGATGAAGCTATTTCGATGGGCCATGGTAACCCTGCTGTTGTGGAAGCATTAGTACAACAGGGAACGATAGCCATGTTGGAATTAGCCATACAATGGATGCGAACATTAGGCTCTGATTCACGATGGTTTTCAAAGATTGCCATATGGTGTGAGTCATTGACCCGTGATGATGCATTGGATTTAATGCATTGGTTACGATTGTTAAGTCGCGATATGATGGCCCTTAAATGTGGTGCAACCATAGAGCAACTACAAGTACCCATGCATAGAACAGTATTATTAGAATTATTACCGCATTGGCCAATGGCCGCTTTAGCAACTGTAGCTCATGAAACATTGCGCGCGGAACAGGCACTGCGGTTACACATAAAAATCGCTCTCGTGATGGACGGTCTTAGTATCGCCCTTCACGATGCTCGTGAGGAGGTTTAGATGGTAACCATCGTTGGCGTACGATTTAAAAAGGCTGGTAAGATTTACTATTTCTTACCTGGCGAAGAAACTCTAACAATCGATGATGGCGTCATTGTAGAGACAGCGCGTGGCGTTGAATATGGTACGGTTGTAATTGGACCAAAAGAGGTTGCCAAAAGATTCTTTGGTGATGCCTGTAAAAGAAGTAATGAGAAAGGCTACACCTAAGGATTTACAACAATTAGAAAAGAATGAGGAACGAGAAGAAAAAGCCTTTGCGATATGCTTAGAAAAGATTGCGAAGCGCAAATTGCCGATGAAGCTAATTAATGTAGAATACACATTTGATATGAATAAAATTGTATTCTTCTTTACTGCCGATGGGCGCATAGATTTCCGTGAACTTGTAAAAGATTTAGCCACTGTTTTTAGAACGCGTATTGAGTTACGTCAAGTAGGTGTTCGTGATGAAGCTAAAGTGTTAAATGGCATAGGTGCCTGTGGCAGACCTTTATGTTGTTCTAACTTTTTAGGTGATTTCTCACCGGTATCGATTCGCATGGCTAAGGATCAAAATTTAAGCTTGAATCCGACCAAGATTTCTGGTGTATGTGGTCGACTTATGTGTTGTTTAAACTATGAAGACGATTTATATAAAAAGGGTGGAGACCTTTATGTGAAGAAGGATAGAACTCCTTCGCCTCGCGACGTAGAGCCACCAGGTATCGGTAAAGAGGTCGTAACTGATGAAGGTATCGGCAAGGTTCTTAAGGTAAATCATCATAAACATACCGTTAAGGTTCAGTTGGAGGCAGGTCGAACCATCGATTTAAAATGGTCTGATGTGGCATTGCCAGATGAATAATCAAGAGCAACTCGATGATTTGATTATCGATGATTTAAAGATATATCAGCGGCAAGATCAATTTCGCTTTTCCTTTGATGCTATTGCATTGGTTCATTTTTGCCGATTTAATCAGCGTCATCGATATATAGACTTAGGCACAGGTACAGGGGTATTACCGTTAATAGGTACATCTCTAGGTGCTGGTCATATTACAGGTGTTGAGATTAATGATGTAATGGCTAACATGGCTGAACGCAGTGTTCTATATAATCATAAATCCAATGTTATATCCATAGTTCAAGGTGATTATCGCACTATGAATTATCAGCAATTTGGTTCCAAACCTTTTGATGGTGTTCTAGTGAATCCTCCTTATTTTGACCATCGACGAGGTGAAGTGCCTAATGATAATCATCTTGCTTGGCATTACATGATAGGGTTGTACTTCTATTGATGATGTATGTACAGCGGCTTCTCGATTAATCAAAAATAAGGGGCGTTTATGGATGGTATATAGTGCACCTCGTTTATCAGAGCTCATACATGCATTAACAGCGGTTGGATTTACTGTTAAACGAATACGCATGGTTCATGGTATGATTCATAAACCGGCTAAAATCGTTTTGATTGAGGCTATAAAGGGCGGTGAACAAGGGTTAATCGTTGAGCCGCCATTAATCGTATATAGCCAACCTAATGTGTACACGGAGGAGGTGTCTCGTTGGTATGAACGAAAATAACAAGGGCACCTTGTATTTAGTGCCTACGCCCATTGGCAATCTAGAGGATATGACGTATCGTGCTGTACGGATACTGGGAGAGGTTGATGCTATTGCAGCCGAAGATACACGGCACACCGGTATATTGTTAAAGCATTTTGAAATTAGTAAGCCTTTGATTTCTTATCATGAACATAATAAGGAAGAAAAAGGAACGGTTATTATAGAGATGTTATTAGAGGGTAAGAATATTGCTTGTGTTAGTGATGCGGGCATGCCTGCTATATCTGACCCTGGTGCAGATCTTGCATCGAAGGCTATTGCACAAGATATATCCGTTGTACCCTTACCGGGTGCTAATGCAGCATTAACGGCGCTTATTGCATCTGATTTAGATACTAAACAATTTACATTCTTCGGTTTTTTACCAAAGCGTGGGAAACATCGCAATGATGCTCTTCAGCTTATGGCGAAACAACGAGGAACGCTAATATTTTATGAGGCACCTCATCGTTTACAAGAGGTTCTCTGTGATATGTATGAGGCCTTTGGCAATCGACCGATTACGATTGCTCGCGAGGTAACTAAAAAGTTTGAAACCTTTTTACGCAGTGATTTAGCTTCTATTTGTGAGAACCTAAATCAAATTATCTATAAGGGCGAATTTGTCTTAGTGATAGGTGGTTGTGAGACGGGTGAACCGACTGATGATATGGAAGAACAACCTATATCCTATGAAGCAGCCGTAGCCGAATTAGTAGAAACAGGAGTACCAAAGAAGGAAGCTATTCGCGAAGTAGCAAAACGCTTTGGCGTTTCTCGCCGTGAGGTTTATAATATTGTAGAGCGATAACACTTTCACAAGTGATGAATAGAAGGAGATTATGATGGGCGATACAAAGAAGACATTTTATATTACAACTCCAATTTATTATCCTAGTGCTAAATTGCACATAGGTCATACATATTGTACATCTGTAGCTGATACAATTGCTCGTTTTAAACGTTTAGCTGGTTATGATGTACGATTTTTAACTGGCTCTGATGAACATGGTCAAAAAATTCAACGTGCTGCTGAGGCACAAGGTATTACACCATTAGAATATACGACTAATATTGTTAATGGATTTAAAGCATTATGGGAAAAAATGCATATTTCCAATGATGATTTTATTCGTACAACTGATGCACGTCATGAAAAGGTAGTTCAAGAATTATTTACGAAAGCTTACGAAAAAGGCGATATTTACAAAGCAGAATACGAAGGTTGGTATTGTACACCTTGCGAATCCTTCTGGACTGAACAAAAACTTGGTGAAAATCATACCTGTCCAGATTGTGGACGTCCTGTAGAGCGCGTTAAAGAGGAAAGCTATTTCTTTAAACTTGGTAAATATACAGACCAATGGCTGAAATTTATCGAAGAAAATCCTGATTTTATTCAACCTGAATCTCGTCGCAATGAAATGATTCAATTCGTAAAACAAGGGTCTTGAGGATTTGGCTGTATCTCGTACATCTTTTGACTGGGGGATTAAGGTTCCTTTCGACCCTAAACACGTTGTGTATGTTTGGTTCGATGCATTAGTAAACTATATTAGCGCATTATCTCCTTTCGATGGGGATGGTGAACTATATAAGAAATTCTGGCCAGCAGATCTTCATTTGGTGGGTAAGGAAATTGTTCGTTTCCACACTATTATTTGGCCTATGATGCTCATGAGCCTTGAGTTGCCATTGCCTAAAAAGGTATTTGGCCACGGATGGATGATTGTAGATGGTACCAAGATGAGTAAATCTCTAGGTAATGTTATTGATCCAAATCCATTGATTGATACATATGGTGCGGATTCTTTGCGATATTATTTGTTAAGTGAAATTACATTAGGCCATGATGGAAACTTCACATTGCCTAACTTTGTAACCAAAATTAATGCGGATTTATCTAATGATTTAGGTAATCTTTTAAATCGTACTATTGCGATGATTGAAAAATATCATGGTGGCATCATCACAAAAACTGATGATGTAGATGATTTAGATAAAGAAATTTCTTCCTTGGCAGAACAAACGGTTGCAGATTTTGAAGCTCAAATGGAAGCTATGGAATTAAATAAGGCCCTTAAAACAGTATGGGCTTTCATCAGCCGTATGAATAAATACATCGATGAAACTATGCCTTGGGTCTTGGCTAAAAGCTCTGATGAGGCGGATGTACGTCGTTTGCAATCCGTTATGTATCATCTTGCTGAAAGTTTACGTATCATCGCTGTTCTCGTAAGTCCTGTTATTCCAGTAGGGGCTCCAAAAATTTGGGAACAATTGGGACTAGGTGGTTTTGAGCATGTCCAATTAGATGATGTACGTACATGGGGGGGTATTCCAACTGGTACAAAGGTCGTAAAAGGTGAGCCAATTTATCCACGTTTTGAAGTTCCAGAAATGGTAGACATCGCTGCTGTAGAAGAAAAAACTACAGAATCTGTTGATACGTCTAATATTCCACCTTTAAAAGAAAATATTAGCTATGATGATTTTGAAAAATTGGATCTTCGTGTCGCTAAGGTTGTAAGTTGTGAAAAGGTACCTAAGTCTAAAAAATTATTGAAATTTGTATTGGATATTGGTCTTGAAGAACGCACTGTATTAAGTGGTATATCTCAATATTACGAGCCAGAATCTATGGTTGGTAAAAAGGTAATTTACTTAGCAAACTTGAGCCCTAAAAAGATGATGGGCATAGAATCTTATGGTATGATTTTATCCGCTTCTGATTGGGAAGAACATTTAGAAGTTACCAATATTGAATCATTACCAGCAGGGAGCATTGTAAAATAATGAAACTCTTTGATACACATGCACATATTAACGATAATCGTTTTGATAACGATAGAGCTGATATGTTACAAGCTTGTTTCGATACAGGCGTTGAATACATTATGATTCCTGGTGTTGATAGACAAACTGTTGAATCAGGTGTTGCATTGGCTGAAACCGATGACCGTTTATATGCAGCCGTAGGCACACACCCTCACGAAGCAAAAGATTTTACTGATGATGACTATGAATATTTTAAAGAGTTAGCATTACACAATGATAAGGTTCGTGCTATCGGTGAAATCGGCCTAGATTATTATTATGATTTTTCTGATAGACCAACGCAAAAGAAGGTGTTTATACGTCAACTCGAGTTGGCTCGAGAGGTAGATTTGCCTATTATCATCCATGACCGTGATGCCCATGGTGATATCATGGATATATTGCGCAACGAAGGCAAGGACAATTGGGGGATTTTCCATTGTTATTCCGGTAGTTGGGAGATGGCTAAAGAGGCTATTAAATTGGGATTCTATATATCCTTTGCTGGACCTGTTGTATTTCCAAAGTCTACGAAGTTAAAAGAGGTTGCTAAACAAGTGCCACTTGACCGTATTCTTATTGAAACGGATTCTCCGTATTTAACACCACCTCCATTTAGAGGCCGTCGTAATGATCCGAGTAAAACACAATTTGTGGCTCAGGAAATTGCATCCTTACGCGGTATGGATGTAGATGAGTTTGCTTCGATTGCTTATGAAAATGGCAAACGTGTATTTGGAATAAAATAAATACTGCTAGTTATAGGATATATGTGGACTAATTATGGTTTATACATATATCCTTGGTAGGACGCGATTCTTTCGTAGAAAGGATCGCGTTTCTATGGTATACTAACATATATAGTCTATATCGATTTGGGCTTATAAAGGATGATAAGATGGAACGCATTGCATTTATTGACTTAGGATCGAATTCCGTTCGATTCGTTATTTATGAAATATCAGATACAGGTAGTTATCGCTTAATTTATCAGGAAAAAAATTCCATTCGCTTAAGCGAAAATATGTGGGGCAATCATAAACTGACAGAACCTGCTATGAATCGTGCCTTAGTATCGCTACGGTCTTATGTACATATGGCAAAAGCGCTTGAAGTAAATTCTATTAAAGCTGTTGCTACAGCAGCTGTTCGATTAGCTAAAAATGGTGATGAATTTATTGAAACCGTGAAACGTGAGACCGGGCTTGATTTAGAATGTATTTCAGGAGAAGAAGAGGCTCGTTTAGGCTTTTTGGGTGTTATTAATACGATTGGTCTCAAGGATTTTGTTATTTTTGACTTAGGCGGAGCCAGTACTGAAATTACATTAGTAAGAAATCGTCAAATTGAACAGTCTGTTAGCTTACCTATTGGTGCTTTAACATTAACCGGAACCTATCAGAAGGGCGATGAGTTTACAGACAAAGAATGCAATAAAATGATTAAGGCCATTAGAAAGGTCATAGAGGAACAGCCTTGGCTTAAGAACACTAAAATGCCTCTGTTAGGTATTGGTGGTACTGCACGAAATATAGCCAAAATGGATCAACGTAAATTATCATATCCTATTACTAAATTACATAATTATGAGATTCCATACCATCGTTTTACAGAATTATTGGATGAGGTTAAATCTAAACCGTTAGCGCAACGCAAAAAAATAAATGGTCTTTCATCCGAGCGAGCTGATATCATAATTGCGGGAATGAGTATCGTCTATGAATTATTTAATTATGTGAATTGTAAAACCTTAGTTGTAGGTGGTTCTGGCCTTCGAGAAGGTTTATTTTATGATTATTATGGGCATAACTATTTAGGTGGTAATCCTATTATTCCAGATATATTGATTCACTCTGCAGAAAATGTTTTATTGGAGATGACACGTCATGAGCTCGTTCATGCTAAATATATTTGCAGATTAGCTGATACATTATTTGAACAATGGTGGTCCTTGCATAAGGGCGATAATGCGCTGCGCCGTTGTTTGCAAGTAGCATCATTATTGCATGATATTGGCAAACGTGTGAATTATTATAGTCATGCTAGACATGGTTGCTATATGCTGGTTAACAGTAATCTATACGGAATGACACATATTGAACAGGCTTTTAGTGCGTTTCTCGTTATGAATTCGCATGGTTTAACACCTAAGGAATATAAAAACTTCTTGTACGGTAAACTACTGGATGATGAGCAGCGTTCGATAGGGCAAAAGTTGTCAATTATTCTAGCTATTGCTGAGGCTCTTGATGAAAGTCATGAACAGCTGGTTATGAATTTAGATAGTCGAATTAGTCCAGATGAGGTGCGTTTGATTATACAGTATCCAAGCATCGAGATATTGATATAACAAAAGGGGCTGTTGAAAAATTAGTGAAGCCTTTTAAAAAGGAATTTAAACGTCAGTTAGAAATTGAGTGGTCCCCTCAGTAGGAGGTAGGTATGACATTATCAAAAGTGCTCAGATATGCTATTTTACATGTTGGGTCTAGTAGCATGAGCATTACAATATTAGAATACAAAAGTATTGATGATGTACGTGTCATCGATTATGCAGCTCGAGAAGTGACCTTTGGAGAAGAATTATTTCAAACTTCACGTCTTAGCTTTAAAACGATTGAAGAGATTTGTGACATTCTTAAGGGCTATAAACAATTAATGGCTGATTATGGTGTGTCTAGATGTCGTTTATATGGCACTACCGTAATTCGAGAGGCCACTAATAGAAGGGCTATATTGGATCAGATTTTTATACAAACTGGCATGCGTGTTGAAGTGATAGATATGCCTAAAGAGGTATATTTTAAGTACGCTCTTGTATATTACGAAATGATGTACCATCATAAGGCGACAGATGAGGATACAGCTTGTCTCTTTGCAGATGTTACATCTGGAGGGGTTGGTCTAACAGCTTGGAGAGGAGCATCTTTGTTATTCCAACAAAACATGCATAGTGGTTCTCTCCGTGTTATGGAGTCTTTTAACAGAAATCAAAGGGCTTCTATATCGTTTAGCACTGCTATTACAGAATATTTGCATCGTATGATTAGTCCATTGCGAGAAGAATTGCAATTATTTAATATTAAGAATGTCATATTTTCCGGTGATGAAGCACGTTTAATCTTACAATTGATGGGATATAGTGATAGTGAACCTATTACAACAATTAACCCACAGCAATTTAAAGAGCTAGTAGACTCCTTTGATGGTATTACGGCTACCAAATTGATGAATCGGTATAAGATACCGGAATTTAAAGCTAATATTCTTATGCCTACAATGATTTTGTTTGCAGAAATCATTAATGCGATTCAACCAGAGTCTTTAATATTTAGTAGTTATTCTTTTTCACAAGGTATTAGTTGGTTTTACGGTGTAGAATCTGAAAATCATCCGTATATGTATCAGTTACGTGAGCAAAATGCTGACTTAGCACGTGCTATAGCGGCTCGTTATCACACGGATTCTATACATGATAGGGAGGTTGAACGTTTTAGTTTAGCCTTTTGTAATGCATTGCGTCATAAAGGCTTGCCAGAGCGGTGGGGATATTTGTGTCGCATAGCGGCAATCTTTGTGTTCTGTTGGTAAATTTGTAAGCCTTAGAAATCATGGTGAGCATGCGTATCATATCGTCATGGGAACTGATATATTTGGACTTTCAGAGGAAGAAAAACAAGTAGTTGCGAATGTAGTTTATTACCACTATAAAGGGACACCTTCAGATGATGATGATTGCTTTAGAGTGCTAACAGAATTACAAAAAATACAGGTTACAAAGCTTGTTGCTATCGTCCGTGTAGCCTGTTCATTAGATGCGGGAAGTAATCAAAAAATAGACGAGATACGATTAGAAGAGAAGGATAAAGAATTAATTGTTCACGTACGGACAAAGGAAAATATTTCTCTTGAATGGTGGACGTTTAATCGAGATTCTATCTATTTTAGCGAAATATTTGGTATGGAAATTTCCTTGACCATAGGGGGTGTATAAGTTGTTTACAAGTCCAAAGTACTATTTTAACCGTGAATTATCCTGGTTAAAGTTTAACCAACGGGTTGTATTAGAAGCGATGGATACGAGCAATCCCTTAATGGAGCGTTTACGCTTTATCGCTATTGCCAGTTCTAATTTAGACGAATTTTTTATGATACGCGTAGCGGGATTACGTCATCAAGCTATGAATGGTATTGTTAAATATGATGCTGCTCATATGGATGCCAAGGCACAGCTCAAAGCTATCGATGAATCTGTACAACGTTTAGTTTCGTTACAATATACATATTTACATCGCGTTTTAGCAGATTTAAAGGAAAAAGGGTTTAGTTTTTTTCATCCTGAAGAGTTAGATGTAAAGACAAAGGCCTGGTTACGTCATTATTTTGAGGAACAAATCTATCCTGTGGTCACTCCATTGGCCGTTGACTCAGGACATCCATTTCCTTTTTTGGCAAATAATACGATTAATGCTATTGTTCGCATCTTTCAAGTTCAACCAGATGGTACAAAGGATTATAAGATTGCAATTTTGCCAATACCGTCAGTATTAGATCGAATTATCGAGGTACCATCCTCCTCAAATAAGGTACATCGATTTGTGTATTTAGAGGATGTTATAAGTTATTATGCGATCCAATTCTTCCAAGGTTATGGTATTGAAGAGTCTATGATTTTCCGATTGACTCGTGATGCAGATTTGGAAATCGATGAAGAAGACGCAAAGGATTTATTGACAGAGGTAGAAGCTTCTTTACGGCGTAGACGCCGTGGTGATGCGGTTCGCTTAGAGGTTGTTGGAGCTGGTTCTCCTGAATTGTTGCGTACCGTATTGGCAAGTGTAGAGCTTGAAGAAAAAGATGTATACCATATAGATGGTCATTTAGATTGTCGTATGTATTTCGATTTTTCAAATTACCCTGGGTATGATAATTTGCGCTATAAACCATTTGAGCCTAAAATACCAAGCGATTTAATTGGATTCGAAGGAGAAAATTTACTCGATGTGATTCGTAATAGAGATATATTTGTACATCATCCTTTTGAATCCTTTAGTGTGGTTGAACAATTTGTAGCACAAGCTGCGGTAGATCCAAATGTCTTGGCTATAAAACAAACCTTGTATCGCGTTAGTGGAGAATCACCCATTATTGCGTCTCTTATAAAAGCAGCGGATAATGGTAAGCAAGTTACTGTTTTGATGGAAGTAAAGGCCCGTTTTGATGAAGAGCATAATATTACTATGGCTCGTAGATTAGAAAAGGCGGGTTGTCATGTTATTTATGGGTTAAAGGGGTTAAAAACCCATTCTAAGATTACAATGGTAGTTCGCCGTGAAGAAGATGGTATACGCCGTTATGTGCATTTAGCAACAGGGAATTATAATGGTAAAACGGCCCGTATATATACGGATTGTGGCATTTTTACATGCAATGATGAATATGGTGATGATGCATCTCGCTTCTTCAATCTAATTTCAGGTTATTCGGACCCACCGATTTGGAATAAGTTTATTGTAGCACCATTAAATTTGAGAGAGAGAATTATGGATCTTATAGATGAAGAGATTCAATGTGCTAAACGTGGTGAAGATGCATATATTATTGCAAAGATGAATTCGTTACTGGATAAAAAAGTCATTGCCAAATTATATGAGGCATCTGCTAATGGTGTACGTATTGATTTGATTGTACGGGGGATTTGTACTCTTAGACCTGGTATTGCAGGTGTTAGTGATAATATTACGGTACGTTCCATAGTAGGACGTTTCTTAGAGCATCATAGATTATTCTATTTTCGAAATGGAGGCAATGAAAAAATATTTCTATCTAGTGCCGACTGGATGCCTCGTAATTTAAATGAACGGGTTGAATTGATGATTCCTATTGAGGATAAACGTCATAAAGCAAGAATTAAAGGTATTCTAGACTTATATTTAGTAGATACATTAAAAGCACATCTTATGAGATCCGATGGTTCTTATTATAAAGTATCTAATATAGAGGGGCCGTTATCTGCACAAGAAGAATTAATGGAGGCTGCTAATACACAAGATAGTAGGGAGCAAATGACAGTCATAGAACGATTTAAGCCAATGTTTAAGATGAAAGAATAATGAAATTTCAAAACGCTGTTATATAGATGTATAAATATAGATTATAAATACCCAATTTACGTATGTTTTAGTCGTTTTATTTATTGTAATATGAAATGTAAATGAAAATTTAGAACTTTAATATATTTTGTGGTAACAATAGAAAAACTCATAAATATTCACTTTCGAAATAATATATACATCGTATACTATATATTGTAGTAGTATCTTATATACCTCTACAATTTTGCTTATGTAGTATGTTATCGAAACTTGAATATGTATTTATACAGTGGACAGAGTGTAAAAAAACAAAAGATTTAAAATGAGAAAAACCATATATTATAATGGTTTATCGGCGATTGTTAACCTTGTGTGTTTGACAGGTTATATCTAACTGTAGTAGAATATGATTGTTACAGGAGGTATTTCGTAATGAGAATTCAAAAGACGCACAAGCGATATATATCGTCTGTGGTTGCTGGATTGATGGTAACTGCAATAACCTTGACTGGTTTTTCTTACAACGATAAAACTGTTACAGTCATGGCTGATGGTGCAGCTCATACTGTTAAAACACATTTAAATTCGAATGAAGGTATCGTGCGTAACGCAGGTATTAAATTAAATCCGAAAGATAAAGTAATAAGCGATTCTAATTCTGTACAAGAAGGGACAACACTTACAGTAGTAAGAGCATTCCCAGTATCTGTTACAGTAAATGGAAAAACTAGAACTGTTTATACTACACAAACTACAGCAGAGGACTTAGCAGAAGAATTAGGCTTTAAAGCTCCTAATTATACCACTGCAGCTAGTGGTGCTATTCAGGCTGGTAGTACTGTGGATATTGTACGTGTTACAAGCCGTGCAGTGAATACTGTGGATCAAGAAATCCCAGTTCAAGTTATTCGTCAAAAAGATGACACAATGGCTCAAGGTGAAGAAGAAGTTGTTCAAGTTGGCCAACCGGGCACTGAACGCGTTCAGGTTGAGACATTATATAATAATGGCACCGCTATTAGAACGAATGAATTGTCTAAGTCTGTAATGACAAATATGGTACCTACAATTATTAAAGAAGGTACTCGTGAAGTAACGACATCCCGTAATGTATCTGGCCGTGCATCTCGTTCCATCGTTATGGAAGCATCTGCTTATTTAGCAGGTGATGGCGACGGTGCTGGTATTACTGCTACAGGCATTCCTGCAGTACGCGGTGTAGTTGCTGTTGACCCTGATGTGATTCCATTAGGTACGCGCTTATTTATTCCAGGCTATGGTGAGGCTGTAGCAGCTGATACAGGCGGTGCTATCGTAGGGAATCGTATTGACCTTGTTATGGACTCCTATGGTGAAGCCATGGACTTTGGTCGACGTGATGTAACAGTTTACGTACTCGATTAATTCATATTAATAATAAAAGGAGATATCCAAGTGATATCTCCTTTTGGTATAATTACCCTAATGAGAAAAGGACGATAGTTTCCAATGAGGAAATGTATCGTCCTTTTCTTGTATAGATATTAGTCTATATAAGGAATTAGGTATTCATACTTTGTTCCTAATAATTCATTTTTTGGTATAAATTTGAGAGCTGATCCATTGATGCAATACCGTAACGATCCATTAGGGCCATCTTCAAAGACATGACCTAGGTGGGCATTTCCGATTCGACTGCGTACTTCAACACGTTGCATACCATGGGAGTCATCTTTGTAATACCGAATAACATCTTTTGCTATGGGTTTTGTAAAACTTGGCCAACCACAGTGTGATTCGAATTTACGCGATGATCCGAATAGCGGTTCACCCGTTGTAATATCTACATAGAGTCCGGATTTAAACTCATCAGTCAATTCATGACTAAATGGTGCATCTGTAGCAGCATTTTGAGTCACTTCAAACTCTTGCAGTGATAAAGTTTGCAAGTCTTTTTCTGTCGGTTTCTTATAGGCACTATCGTCTATAAGTGGCTCTTGGGATAGGCCGAGAGGAATGTGACAATAACCATTAGGGTTTTTGTCTAAATAATCTTGATGATATTCTTCTGCAGAGTAATAGTTATCAAGTGGTAATACTTCGATGGCGAAGGGTTTGCTTTCAAAGGATTGAGCACGTGCTAATGTAGTCTCGATAATTGCTTTATCAGCACTATCTGTATAGTATATACCTGTCCGATACTGAACTCCTTCATCCCCACCTTGTTTATTGATGCTAAATGGATCGATAGCACGCAAGAAATACTGAATTAAATGATCTAATGATAATATATCGGTATCATAGATTACTTTTAGTGCTTCTACATGGCCACTGTCATGACATACATCTTCATAACTTGGGTTGGTAGTAGGGCCGTTGGCATAGCCCACCTCAGTCGATACTATACCAGGAATTTGGCGAATATAACCTTGTAATCCCCAGAAACAACCACCACCTAAGTATATTGTGCGTTCTGTCATCTAATCACCCCATACTTCGTGTGCGATTTCTTTAACTAATGCTAATTTGGCCCATTGTTCTTCTTCGGTTAATTGATTGCCGATTTCGCAGGATGCAAATCCGCATTGAGGGGATAGGCAAAGTCTTTCGAGAGGAATGTATTTCGTAGCTTCCTTAATGCGAGCCTTAATCACTTCTTTATCTTCTAGTTCTGGACGTTTTGTTGTAATGAGGCCTAATACAACCTTTTTATTAGGTGATACTTCACGCAATGGTTCAAAGCCACCGGACCGTTCGTCGTCGAATTCTAAGTAATATGCATCTACGTTTTCTTTGGCAAATAGAATTGGTGCCACTGGTTCATAGCCGCCGCTAGCAGCCCAAGTAGAGTTGTAATTACCGCGGCATACATGTGTTGTAAAAGCTAGATCCTGAGGACGACCTTCAAGAGCCAAGTTATTTACGCGTAAGTATTTTGCTGTTTCTCCTTCGATGGTTACACTTTTATCTTTTTGACGGCCAGTCCAATAGCCATGGTCGCAGCACATACCCCATGTACAATCATCAAATTGAATGTTGCGACAACCTGCATCGTATAAATCTTTTATAACTTGACGATAGGCTGCTGCAATATCTTGGATTAACTCCTCTAAATCTGGGTAGAAGGAACGTGTTACAGTACCATTATCTTCTCGGAATAATTCTGCTAAGAATTGAGATGGGGCAGGGATGGTTTGACGAGCTGTTGTATGTTCATCTTCGAATTGTTTTACGAATTTAAAATGTTCTACGAATGGGTGATTAGTGCCTGTAATTTTGCCTGTAAGTGCAAGAGAACCTGGTGCTGTTTCTTGGCCGTGGAATTTGTAGCCATGTTCAAGTTCAATTTCTTTTACACCATTGAATCCCCACATGAAATCTAAATGCCAATATGCGCGGCGGAACTCGCCATCTGTAATCACAGGTAGACCTGCTGCTTTTTGCTTTTTGATAAGGTCTGTAATAAGGCGATCTTCGACGGCTGTTAAATCTTCACGACTGATTTTGCCATCTGTGAAAGCTTGACGTGCTTCTTTTAATTCTGCTGGACGTAGGAAAGAACCTACAATATCAAAATGAAATGGTGCTAAATGGTTAGACATAATAAAACCTCCTATAATAAACGGTATAACCGATAATTTCGATAGGTTTATTATAGCTAAGTCTAACTATATTTAAAAATATCTATATGTTAATGTTTGGTATAGATTAGAGTTATGGAGGCAACCATATAGTATGGCATTAGTTATAAAGAAAAAGTACATCCTTCTGTATAGAGGATGTACTGATTTAGTTTGCTATTTTGATTTGTAGAATCGAAAGATTTATTTTTCGGTGGGCAATTGAATATGTTTGCCATAATTGTTTACATATTGCTCTAAGGCATTAATATATCCTTGTCCTAAACGACTGCGCTGCATTTTATTGTTAGTAATGTAGCCGATATGCATGATGCCTTCTTCTGCTAGGGGCACGGAAATGATACTTTCACCATTGAACTCCTTATCGATAACGCCGCTTGATACGGTGTATCCATTGAGGCCGATTAATAGACTAAAGAGGGAGGCCCTATCACGGACGCGTATATGTTTTGGGCGCACAACAGTACTAAAAATTTCTTCGGAAAAATAGAACGAGTTATGGTCGCCTTGTTCAAATGATACATAAGGATATGGTTCCAATTCATTCATAGAGACCATTTTTTTAGTAGCTAATGGATGTTGTTTGCCGATAAAAATATGAGGGCTAGCCGTGAATAGCTCTGTAAAGGTTAATTCGTTAGTATGAATCAATTTTTTTCTAGAAACAGGTCGATTAAAAATCATTGTAATATAAAAAGACCGATTTCGCTTTTTCATATGCGCTACGTCATCAATGATTTTCATAGGTTTGTGTTTCCCGTAACGAGAAATCATAAGAGTCTACATCGCTTTGATTGATAAGATCGATAAAAGCATTTACTGCAAAGGAGTAATGTTGTGTAGATACGGAAAATTGTTTTTTTCCACCTTTATTACTCTTATATTGTTCTTCTAACAGCGTAGCTTGTTCCAATACTTGGCGTGCATATCCTAAAAAACGCTCGCCCTCCTTAGATACAGTAATGCCCTTATTGGTGCGATCGAAGATGGTAATGCCCATCTCCTTTTCTAATTCTTTTATGGCTTTCGTCAAGCTTGGCTGAGATACGAATAAACGTTTTGCAGCCTCACTAATACTGCCGATATTGGCAATTGTCGTTACATATCGCAATTGTTGTAATGTCACAATTATCTCCTTATTTTATAGATTTATATAATATTATACTAAACTATTACACCTATTTAAGCAATGCTATATATGTTACAATAATATAATAGATATAAGGAGGTCCTATGTTAAAAGAGGTTATTGTAGTAGAAGGAAAATCGGATATACAACGTATACATCAAGCTATTGACGCTGATTGTATTGCTACGGAAGGATTTACCTTGCGCAAGGGCGTTATTGAACAGATTCGCGTAGCCTATGAAAAGCGGGGCATTATTATTCTTACCGATCCAGATACGGCTGGCGAACGTATACGTCGCGTATTAACAAAGAAATTTCCTAATGCACAACATGCCTTTGTTCCTCGCGATGAGGCCTATGCAAATGATGATATTGGTATCGAACAAGCTTCGCCAGAGTCTATTATAAAGGCTTTATCTGTACTTCATACAGAATCATTGGTATCTAGCGAGGAATTTACGATGGCAGATCTTGTACGACATGGCCTTTCTGGATTTCCTAATAGTGCTGATAAACGAGCTGCCGTTGGTGCTGCTTTGGGTATAGGATATGGAAATGGCAAACAGTTTTTATATCGACTCAATCATTATGGCATCAGTCGTGATGAATATGAACAAGCCGTTTCAAGATGTTAATATACTTTCAACAAACATAGTATTAAATTCGTAACAAAATTTAGAATAGGAGTATTCATGATTGAATCTATCATTGCGAGTCCAGAAGTAGTTCATTATATCTGTAAACGTTTTGATATTAAAATGAGCAAAAAGTTGGGCCAGAATTTTCTGATTAAGCGTGGCATTGTTGATGAAATTGTAAAAGCTGCGGATTTACAAGAAGGAGAGCCTGTTTTAGAAATTGGTCCTGGTATTGGCACGCTTACACAAGGCTTAGCACAAAGTGGTGCTAATGTAACGGCTATTGAGCTCGATACGCGTTTATTAGAGGTTTTAGATACGACACTAGCTCAATATAGTAACGTGACTATTGTTCATGGGGATGTGTTGAAATTGGATGTACCGTCCATTATGCATCATGAACCGTTCAAGGTTGTTGCTAATTTACCATATTACATTACAACGCCTATCATTATGTCACTTTTGGAAAGTAGATTGCCTATAGAGCGCCTCGTTGTGATGGTACAAAAAGAAGTAGCCTTACGGATGGTGGCAAAGCCAGGTACGAAGGACTACGGTGCTCTATCGGTGGCTGTTCAGTATTATACTAAGCCCGATATCGTGTTAGATGTTCCGCCAAAATCTTTCTTGCCAGCGCCAGCTGTAACGAGTTCTGTCATTCGCTGTGTATTGCGTGATAAACCTCCTGTGGATGTGATTGATGAGAAACTATTCTTCCGCGTTGTGAAAGCTGGTTTTGCGCAACGACGTAAAACATTTGCTAATACAATGAAGACGACAGGGCTTTCTAAAGATCGAATTGAAGAGCTTTTAGCAAAAGCCAATATCGATGGTCAACGAAGAGGAGAGACATTTACCCTCCAAGAATTTGCCGATGTAGCCAATGCGTGGGCGGCCTTAATTAAATAATATAATTAAAAGGTCCTAAGGATTATCCTTAGGACCTTTTGGAATAAAAAAGGACCCGAATGGGTCCTTTCATTTTAGTATAGAATGCCAGCCATTGTTGTAATAATAAAGGCATTAGCAAAGTCGATTAAGAATGCACCTACCAAGGATACAACGAGCCATGCACGAGGGGATGGGCCGTGTTTACTTGCTAAGGATAACATATTAACCAATGCGTTTGGCGTAGCACCTAAGCCGAAACCGATAGCACCTGCACCGAGCATAACGGAATCGTAGTTGCGACCAAATAGGAAGTAAATAATGTATGCGAATACACAGATAAGCGCCATTTGTGCAACTAAGATTGTAATAAGTGGTAATGCAAGGTCGATTAATTGTACAAGTTTCAAGCTATTGATTGCCATTGTAACGAATAGGGACAATGCTACATTAGATACAGCATCAAGGGCAGCATCGTTAATCTTGTAGGATTTTGTAAAGTCACCAAAGTTACGAATGATGGCTGCACAAATCATAGAGCCAATGTATGCAGGTAATGGAGTTAAGATAGATAAACCTGCACTTACGATGGTACCAATGCCAAGAGCTAGGCCAATCCACATACAAATCGTTAACAAATCTTGAGAGTTGAATTGCTTTCCGCCGCCTTCAACGTGATCTTCGATATAATCGATGTTGTCATCATCCATAGTTTCAGGGTTGTCGTAAGGTGTTTTTACCTTATGCATTTTGATGATGCGTTCTCCTACTGGAGCACCTAAAATCGTACCAGCTACCATACCAAATGTAGCTGCTGCTACGGCTGCAGATGCAGTACCTGGAATACCAAGTAATTGTTCATAGTATGGACCGAAGGCACCTGCCGTACCGAGACCACCAATCATGGATACGGAACCAGCCATGATACCGATAATTGGGTTCAATACCCAATGCTTTTGCAATGGCGATACCTGCAGTATTTTGAACTACAATCCACACGGCACAAGCAAGGAAGAAGAAGATAATGAAAATACCGCCTTTTTTCAATACCTTTAAGGAAGCCATCAAACCCGATGGTAGTAAAGAAGGCAAGCATTAAAAAGGTTTGCAAGGAACCTTCAAATTTAATATCCAAGATATGATAATAAGAAAGAATAGCAGTTAAAAATGCAAATGGTAGAGCCCCTACAGCTGGTGCTGGCATACACATGCGTTGTAAAAACTTGGAATGTTTATTAATCCAAGTACCTATGAATAAGGTAATTACAGCGAGGCCCACAGTTTGAATCATGGACAGGTTTAGTGTCCATACATCGTTGACTAACTTTAGGTCAATCAGTGGCATAAAATCACTCCTTTTAACAAATAAAAATAATTTATTACATTGTATCATGAACAACCAATTAAATACTATAGAATTTATCATGTATACAAAATATGTATAGATTATATATTCTACGTCTTCCTTATAAATTCCTCTAATGAGAATAGAAAAATTTTTGATTGTATAAATGTGAGAATAAAATAGCGAAGGCTCGATAGAAAGGACCTTCGCCATTTATATAGTGAACTAAGATTTAATTAAATCTCATTATGTAGATTTTGGTGTTGTTAAGAAAGTAACATCAGGATTACGCTCTAGAACCCAACCCATTTGCCATTCGTTGGCGATGAGTACAACGGTGCGGTCACGGTTATCCTTTACAATCATCGCATTATCTAGACCTTTTAGTGTGGATGTATCTACGTCTCCGTCAATCCAACGTGCCACACTGTATGGCAATGTATGATTTAATAAATCGACACCGTATTCATTTTTTAGGCGGTATTCCAATACTTCAAATTGAAGCATACCGACAGCGCCAACTACGAAGGAGTCAAGAGCACCTGATTGTTCAAAGATTTGAACAGCCCCTTCTTGGGCAAGTTGTGTCATCCCTTTTTGGAATTGTTTGCGTTTCATCGTATCTTTTGGAGATACACGAGCAAAGAATTCAGGTGGGAAGACAGGGAAGTCGCCAAATGTAACCTTGTGCTTTTGTGCACACAGTGTATCGCCTACACCCATTGTGCCGGCATCGAAGACACCGATAATATCGCCAGGATACGCATCTTCTACAATGGTACGTTCTGTAGCCAAGAATTGTTGTGGTTGTGATAAGCGAATCGTCTTATTCGATTGGCGATGCAATACAGACATGCCTTTTTCGAATTTACCAGAGCAGATACGCATAAATACGATGCGATCGTGGTGATTAGGGTCCATATTGGCTTGAATTTTAAATACTAATGCCGAAAAGTCTTCGCTTGTAGGTTGTACAACCTCTTCGATTGCTTGACGTGGGGCAGGGGATGGAGCGAGTTCCAAGAATTTTTCTAAGAATGGTTTTACCCCAAAGTTTGTCATGGCGGAGCCGAAGAACATCGGTGTCAATTCGCCGGCGCGCACCTTATCAAAATCGAATGGGTCGCCTGCAACGTCTAATAATTCGATATCATCAAGCAATGCTTGATATACATCGTCACCTAATAATTCTTTCATGCGAGGGTCAGTTAATGCACCTTTTTCAGAGGCTAACTTTTCTTGACCATGTGTTTCATCCTTAGCAAAGAGCTCGATTGTTTCATGTTCTCTATCGTATACGCCCTTGTATTCACCATTGATACCAATAGGCCAGTTCATAGGGCATGTACGGATGCCGAGAACGTTTTCGATTTCTTCCATCAAATCGAATGGACTACGACCAAAATGGTCAATTTTATTTACGAATGTAAAGATTGGAATACCTCGTTCTTTAGAAACGGCAAATAGTTTTTAGTTTGTGCTTCCACGCCTTTTGCTACGTCGATGAGCATGACTGCGCTATCGGCGGCCATCAATGTACGATAGGTATCTTCGGAGAAGTCCTGGTGACCAGGTGTATCGAGGATGTTTACGCGACATCCATCGTAGTCGAATTGCAATACGGAACTCGTTACAGAGATACCACGTTGCTTTTCGATTTCCATCCAGTCAGATACAGCGTGTTTTGCCGTTTTACGAGACTTAACGGACCCCGCTAAGTGAATGGCACCACCGTATAAAAGTAATTTTTCTGTTAGTGTCGTTTTACCCGCATCCGGGTGAGATATGATAGCAAACGTACGACGACGTTGTACTTCTTCTAAAAATGTCATAATTCACCTCTGTTGTTTCGCTTGTGAAAGTTTAATTGTATTGTACAATTTCCACATCATTCATATCTTTAAAATTATACATGATTTTGGTAGTTATGACCACTAAATTGTAGTATAATGAGATTTCAAAGAGCGACTACGGGGATGATCGCCATATGTACGTTAAGGAGGGGACCATGCGGTTATTTATTGCAGAAAAGCCATCCATGGCTCGAGAAATCAGTAAATGTTTGCCGGAAAATAAGAATATACAAAAGCGCAATGGTTATTTCATTCAAGGTGATGATATTGTTACATGGGTTGTAGGGCATGTATTACATCAAGCTGAGCCTGGTGACTATGACGATAAATATATCCGTTGGCGTCCTCAAGACTTACCAATCGTACCTACTGAGTGGAAATTACTCATAACCGATAGCAGTCGTCAACAGTTTGAAACTGTAAAAGAGCTGATTGGAAAAGCTGATATCATCGTCAACGCGGGTGACCCGGATAGAGAAGGTCAGTTATTAGTCGATGAGGTTTTGTATTTTGTAGGCAATACAAAACCGGTGCAACGGATTTTATTAAATGCATTGGACGAGAAATCTGTAAAATCGGCATTAGGTGATTTGCGGGATAATCAGGACTTTCACAATCTATATCAATCTGCATTAGCTAGAGCGCGTGCCGATTGGTTAATCGGGATGAATTTATCTCGGGCTTATACATTATCTGAACGGTATAAGGGGAATAAGGTAACATTGCCTATAGGCCGTGTAAAAACACCGACACTAGCACTCGTGGTACGTCGTGAACGAGAATTAGCCGATTTTAAACCGGTTGATTATTTTACCGTTAAAATTTTATATACCCATGAGAATGGTACTTTTTGGGCAACGTGGCAACCTAAGGATGAACAAAAAGGATTAGATCCAGATGGTCGCCTCATTAATAAGGATATTGCTGACAGCTTAGTGCAACAGCTAGCATCAAGCCCTGATGGTGTGGTAAAATCCGTTACAAAATCCAAGAAGAAAGATTTACAACGCTTGCCATTATCACTATCGTCATTACAAGTGTTAGCGGGTAAGGCATATTCTTATGACCCTCAAACTGTACTTGATACGGCACAGAAATTATATGAGAAAAAATTGACCACGTATCCTCGTTCTGATTGTGAATACTTGCCACCTAATCAATATGGTGACCGCATGGCTATTCTCAGCAATTTAGCGCAATCGGGGGATGAAAAACTTTCACAATGGGCACAAAATGCGGATAGAAATATTAAGAGTCGTGCATGGAATGACAAAAAGATTACTGCCCATCATGCCATCATTCCAACCACAGTTGCTTGTAATGTAAACAGCCTAACTCAAGCAGAACGTAATATTTACTTTCTCATCAGTCAGGCCTATATGGCTCAATTTTATGGAGAACATGTATATGAGCAAACAAGGATTGTAGTTGGTCAATGCGAGGAAGAATTCGTTGCTAATGGTCGCGTTGTTATTGAAGAAGGCTGGAAGTCCTTATATAAGCGTCAAAAGTCTAAGACTAACGCAGATGGTGATGAACCTGACTTAACCGATGAACGAGGTGCAGAATCGGGGCCTAAAAAGGATGCTATCGAAGAAGCAGATCATTTGCCGTCGGTTAAAAAGAATGACTCAGTTCAATATACGGATTCAGCTGTAGAGTCAAAACAAACAAACCGCCATCTCGATTTACGCCTTCTACATTATTACAAGCGATGAAGGAAATTCATAAGTTTGTTAAGAATGAAGAGTTGAAGAAACAATTGAAGGCCGTATCCGGTATTGGAACGGAAGCGACGCGGGCAAATATTATTGATGAATTAATCAGTCGTGGGTTTATGAAGACATCTGGTAAGAAACAGGTGTTATCGCCTACCGATACGGGATATCTTTTGGTAGATGCATTGCCTGATGAATTATTATATCCTGATGAAACAGCCATTTGGGAGGAACGTCTTGCTCTTATGAGTGAGGGGGAGGATACACTGGAGTCATTCCTAAAAGATCAGATTCAATTTTTACAACACTTAATTGATAAACTTGGTTTTGATAAACTGGTAAGTCGTGATCAAATGATGCCCAATGTGGTCCGTACCATTTCGAATCAAAATGCAAGACGGCCTATGGATGCCAATCAAGTAAATCTGAAGGATTTACCCGAGTGTCCATCCTGTAAGAAGGGGCGATTACAACAGCGGAGTGGTAAGTTTGGTGCCTTTTTAGGTTGTACTAATTATCCGTCTTGTCGATATACTCAACCTGTAGGTGGTGGTCAAAACGAGGATTCAAATCTGGAGGTTCCGGAAGAGTCAAAGCAATATATATGCCCTCGATGCAAAAAAAGGGATATTTTGTAAAGCAACAGATGAGAGGACGTACTACATGGGTTTGTAGTAATCGTTTAGCTTGCAAGACGCAGTGCATGGATGTAGAGGGTGTACCGAGTATCTATGCAAATCAAAATAAATAATGGCACATAAAAAATGCGTGTAGCTTATGATATGCTACACGCATTTTTGTGTTATCTTCGATTGCCACGTCGACCTGTTTGTGATGTAGAGGTACGGCGTTGTCGAGTATTGGAACCCTTATGGCCTCGAGCCTTATGGGCTTTTGCCTTTGTAGATTGATAGGAACTTGTGATTTTAGGTTTTGATGTTGCTTTTTTTGCGTTTTGGCGCAGTGCTAGCATTACCTTTAGTTTTGATTTGCCCATCTTTTGTGTATTTTGTTAAGGTTGCTTGAATCGCACGTTCTATGCGTCGTAACCAAGATTCATCGGCTGGCGTAGCAAATGTAACGGCTATACCAGAATTACCTGCACGACCTGTACGACCGATACGATGGATGTAGTAATCTACATCATGAGGTACATCATAGTTGTATACATGAGTGATGCCCTCAATATCGATGCCGCGCGCAGCAATATCGGTAGCCACCAAAATTTGTGTTTTTGCCTTGGCAAAGTCTCGAAGTATTTGTGTGCGTCGGCCCTGTGTTAGGTCGCCGTGCATTTCAGCAATGTTGAGACCTGCAGCTGTCAACTCGTAGGATAGTCGAATGGCGCCTTCTCGCTTGTTACAGAACACGATTGCCAAATATGGATTATCGTCTTGGATCATCTTGATGAGGCGAGGTGTTTTATCCTCTGAATTCATCATGTATACGCGTTGGTCAATTGAGTCTAGTGTAATGTGTTTGCCCTCCGCTGTTACAGATACCGGTTTTGTCATATATGCTTTTGCTAGGTTGCGTATCTTGTCCGGAATTGTAGCAGAGAAGAGTAACAATTGTCGATTCGCATCTGTTTGACCGATTAGGTTTTCTATGTCTGGTAAAAATCCCATGTGAAGCATTTGATCCGCTTCATCTAATACTACGCGACGGATTGAATCGAGATGGAGGGAGCCGCGCTTAGCGTGGTCCAATAAGCGACCTGGTGTACCTAGGATAACGTGAGGACGTCTACCAAGTTGTTGTAATTGGGATTCAATCGTTTTACCACCGATGAGCGGAAGAATATCGACATCCAACACAGCGCCTAGCACCTTTGCTTCGTCGGAAATTTGTTTAATGAGTTCCCGTGTTGGTGCGATAATCAGTACTTGTTCTTGATGTACATCTGTGTGAATGCGTTGCAATATAGGCAATAAGAAGGCTAGTGTTTTTCCTGTTCCTGTTTGTGCCTTTGCAATAATATCATTGCCTTTGAAGACGATAGGAATCGATTGTTCTTGAATCGGCGTTGGTTCCTTGATGCCTTGTTTTTGTAAGGTGCTAATAAGTTCGTCGCAAACGCCTAAGGATTTAAAAGATTTCATGTGTCGTCCTTTCTTTAATACATATTATATTAATTATACCCAATCTATTAGAGTGGAGCAAATTTATATCATTATAGAATATTCTAGGGAGAATAATGAGTGTTGAATAACATCTAATTAAATGAATAAAATTTAGAAAATGAGAATTTGATAGGTGAAATTGAGATTAGAAGTCTTAATAATGACAAGCAATTCTTGAAACGCAAGTATGAAAATGAGAATGAATGTATAATAAATTGATAACAAGATAACCTTAATTATCATTTTCGGTAATGAGAAATCTTATTGTGTATATAATATTAAAATGGATAGACCCTTATTTTATAAGTACGTTTGGTATGTTTTTAAAATAGGTATAATCATATTTAATAATAAATATAAATATTTTGAATAACAAAATGATAATTATTGTTGAAATTATGAACTCTCATGATATAATAATTTAAGATATTAATACGCATTATTATTTGGTGTGTTTAATATGAGGTTGTTAGGTACAATAATTAGGAGGTGTCGTATGGCTATCAAAAAGTTAAAAGACATGAAACCAGGTGAGTCTGGTCTTATTGTTACACTACATGGCAGTGGCAACGTTAAGCATCGTCTAATTGACATGGGTCTTGTACATGGTACAAATCCATGTTATGAAGTTTGCCCCTTTGGGGGATCCGGTGGAAATCAAAGTAAAAAACTTTGAATTAGCACTTCGTAATAGCGAAGCTGGCATGATTGATGTAGAGGTTCAATAGGAGGTTCACATGGCAGAAAAAGGGCAAATTCGAATTGCCTTAGCAGGTAACCCTAACTGTGGTAAAACTACAATGTTTAACAATATCACAGGGGCGAAGCAACACGTTGGTAACTATGCCGGCGTTACAGTAGAAAAAAAGGAAGGCTATAAGAAATTTGATGGCCATGAGTTATTGTTTATTGACTTGCCAGGTACATATAGCTTAACTGCACGTTCCTTGGATGAGTTAGTAGCGCGTAATGTTATCGTAAATGATAACCCAGATGTAATTGTTAATGTTCTTGATGCATCTAATTTGGAACGTAACTTATATTTAGCTGCACAATTATTGGAACTTGAAAAGCCAATGGTTATTGCTCTAAACATGTCTGATGTTGCTGAAGATATGGGCATTAAATACGACCTAAAAAAAAATGGCAGAAATGACAGGGGCTACAATTGTTAGCACAGTAGGTCGTACTAATATTGGTACAAAAGAGTTGCTAGAAGCAACAGTTAGTGTAGCTGCTTCTCAAAAAGCTCCTGGTGTAACAATTAACTATGGTGATTTGTTAGAAGGCAAAATTAGTGAACTTGTAGAAGAACTAAAACAAGCTGGTACTGTTACATATCCACTTCGTTGGGTTGCTGTTAAGTTGTTAGAAAAAGATGCGGACGTTATTGGCAAAGTTATGCGCTTTGAAAATACAGAAGCTGTTATTGAAAAAGCGAAAGCGATTCGTGAAGAAATCAAAGATCAAGTCGATCTTGATGTAATATTCCAAGAATATCGTCACCGCTTCGCAGTAGAAGTATATAATACATGTTTAACACAGGCTCCTACACAATTAGAAACGCGTTCTGACCGTTATGATAAAATTTTAACTCACCGTATTCTTGGTTTGCCAATTTTTATGGTTGTAATGTGGTTACTATTTAACTTTGTAAATACTGTAGGTGCTATTCCTCAAGGTTGGATTGAAGATGGCTTTACTGCATTACAAGCATGGGTTGTAACAGTTATTCCAGAAGGTCAGTTACAATCACTTATTTCTGATGGTATCATCGCCGGTGTAGGTGCTGTATTATCCTTCGTACCATTAATTCTATTATTATTCCTTGGTATCTCTTTCTTGGAAGATACAGGGTATATGGCACGTGCTGCCTTCGTTATTGACCGTGTAATGCGCGCTTGTGGTTTACATGGTAAATCGTTTATTCCTTTATTATTAGGTTTTGGTTGTTCCGTACCATCCGTAATGGGTGCACGTATCCTTGATAACTACAAAGATCGTATGGTAACAATCTTAATTACTCCATTCATGAGTTGTTCTGCACGCTTACCTGTTTATACTTTGTTTGCAGCAGCATTTTTCCCTCCTGAATGGGCTGGTACTGTAGTATTTGCTGTGTATGCATTAGGTATTGTATTTGGTATCGTATTTGCTAAAATTTTCCGCAAATATTTATTTGCTGGCGAAGCAGAACCATTCGTAATGGAATTGCCTCCATATCATTTACCAACTTTAAAAGCTACATTAACTCATATGTTTGAACGTGGTATTATGTACCTTAAAAAAGCAGGTACTTTCATCCTTGCTGCTTCCATCCTCGTATGGTTCATCACAACATATCCAATGGATGTAGAATACTCCAAAGATTATGATGCATTGCATGATCAAGTAGCTCAAACATATGAAATGAAAGATGCAGAAACTTTGGCTCATTTTGGTATCGCTACAGATGAACAAAAAGACCAAGTTAATGAAATCGTAGATAATATGAAATCTACTGTAGCAGATGCTACTACACAAGCAGAGGATGCTGGAGAAGCTGCTCCTGAAATCGAAGTAGAAGATGATTCTGAAGCACCTGAATTGTTCAATGACATTAAAGAACAAAATGAACAATTATTCCCAGTAGCATGGGCTATGTATAAAAATAGCGCTAATTTAGATGATGAAAATCAAAAAATTGACGAAGAAAAAAATTCTGAAAAATTGGAACAATCCTATGCTGCTATGTTCGGTAAAGCAATCAACCCAGTTCTTAAACCATTAGGCTTTGACTGGAAAATCGGTGTATCTCTTGTGGCTGGTTTAGCGGCTAAAGAAGTTGTTGTATCTACATTGGGTACTATCTATGCAGTAGGTGGCGATACAGATCATCCTCAAGCATTGACTGATTACTTACAAAATGATCCACACTTTACACCATTGATTGCATTAACATTAATGCTATTCATCTTGATTTACCCGCCATGTATCGCAGCGCTAGCAGTTATTAAACGCGAAACTGGTTCTTGGAAATGGATGTTATTCATGTTCTGTTATGAAAATGCTTTCGCATGGATTGCATGCTTTATTTTCTACAATATTGGTTTGGCACTAGGCTTCTAATTAAAGCGTAGTTAATCACTATGGTTTACATTCCTTAGATACCTAGAACTAAATTGTATTGACATAATGTAATTTAATTATAGAAAAAATTTAAAATAGCTCTTGCCAATTATCATTATTTGTGGTTAAATGATAATGAGAAAAGGGAAATATCCAAATATATTGCTTTTAACTCATTTATCATATATCAATTTATGAAAATTTGGTGGATATTGAGAAAGAAGGAATTATAATGGATAACCTAATTATAGGACTCATAGTGATATTAGCATTGGCTTATCTTGGTACAAAAATTTATAAACAAGTGTCTGGTAAGGGTGGCTGCGGCTGTGGTAGCGGTGGCTCCAAAAAATCTTCTAGTTGCGGTGGTAACTGCAGCTGTGATGGTTCGAACAAGGCGCTTGGTATTAAACGTACCGCTAAGTAAGCTAATACGAATTCTGAATTTGAAAGAGGGGTCTCTATAATGGCTCCTCTTTTCAAATATAGTAAGTAAATTTTTATATATTTAGTAGAAAGGGATATTATCATGTTCAACTTCAATCAAAACAATCTTAAAAACGCTAACTTATTCGCAGCAGGTCTTGCATTGGGTACTGTAGGTCTTAAAGTGTTGACTTCTAAAGACGCTAAAAAAGTATATGCTGGTATCGTAGCAGCTGGCCTTCGCGCTAAAGAAACTGTATTGGAAACTGCTGAAAAAGTACAAGCTTCCGCATCTGATGTATTGGCAGAAGCTCAAGAAATCAACGAAGCACGCAACGAAGAAATCTTTGAAGAAAATAAATAATAGAAGGATTTAACTATGTTACAATTTTCTGTTGTACGAAAACTCAGAAATCGCTTGCATATTAAGGTAACAGGTCATCGCTTTACAGAAGCTGAAGCTGCTTATGTAGAGGATACATTATTACTTAATGATGCAATTTTAGACGTAACCTTCTATACACGTAGCAGTCAGATCGTCATTAAACATACTGGCGATTCTGAATCTGTACGTGATGCGGTGTTAGGTCTACGCGATTTAGATTTGTCCGAAGCTCCTGCTTTGAATGAATACTCTCCGCGCTTGGTAAATAAAAAATATCGTGAAATGATGATTAATCGCACTGCTATTTACTTAGGTAAAAAAGCAGTGTTACCTGCACCGATTGCGGCAGCATGGGCATGGTTTGACGGTATTAAATTTATCGGCAAAGCGATTAAAACATTGTGGCAACGTAAGTTAACCGTAGAGGTTCTCGACGGTGTTGCTATTGGTGCAGCTTTACTTCAAAAAGATTATCCTACAGCTGGTGCTGTTATGTACCTATTAGGTATTGGCGATATCTTAGAAGAATGGACTCACCGTAAATCTGTATTGAATCTTGCTCAAAGCATGTCTTTGAATGTTGATAAAGTATGGGTTTTAGTTGACGACATTGAAGTGAGCAAGCCAGTTAACGAAGTTGTGGCAGGTGATAAAATCATTATCCGCCAAGGCGAAGTAATTCCATTGGATGGCACTCGTTATCGATGGTGTTGTTCTTGTTAAATGAAAGCTCCATGACTGGTGAACCAGAAGCGGTTCGTCGCGATCAAGACAGTTCTGTATATGCAGGTACTGTTGTTGAAGACGGTAAAGCTATTGTAGAAGTACGTAGCACATCTAAATCTTCTCGTTACGAAAAAATCGTTAACCTTATCGAAGAATCTGAACAAATGAAATCCGGTATGGAACAACAAGCATACCGCATGGCTGATAAATTAGTTCCAATAAGCTTTATTGGTGCTGGTTTAACATATTTGTTGACTCGTAATGTGATGAAAGCATTGTCTTTCGTAATGGTTGACTTCTCTTGTGCTCTAAAATTATCCATTCCATTAGCAGTACTTTCCGCTATGCAAGAAGCATCTAAACGCGGTATCACTGTTAAAGGCGGTAAATTCTTAGAACAAATTGCACAAGCAGATATGATTGTATTCGATAAAACAGGTACTCTTACAAAAGCAGAACCTGAGTTTGAACAAATCATTCCATTTAATGGTCATGATGCAGATGAAATGTTAAAATTGGCTGCATGTATTGAGGAACATTTCCCTCACTCCATGGCAAAAGCAATTGTACGTGCTGCTAAGGATCATTCCTTGCCTCACAAGGAAATGCACTCTGACGTAGAATACGTTGTAGCTCATGGTATTGCATCTAAAGTTGGCCGCTACCGTGTACGCATTGGTAGTGCTCACTACATCTTTGATGATGAAAAAACAAAGATTCCTGCAGATGAACAAGAAAAAGTTCAATAACTTTACCAAATTCATCTTCCCATATTTACCTCGCTATTGGCGGTACACTAGCAGCGGTTATTTGTATTAAAGACCCTGTACGCGATGAATCTAAACAAGTTATTGCTGATTTACATGCTTTAGGCATTAAAAAGATTGTCATGATGACTGGTGACTCCAAACGCAATGCGCAACGCGTAGCTGATGAACTCGGTATCGATGAAGTGCATGCAGAGGTATTGCCAGAGGATAAAGCAGCTTATGTAAAACAAGCAAAAGCTGAAGGTTATACTGTCATGATGGTAGGGGATGGTATCAATGATTCCCCAGCTATTTCTGAAGCACATGTAGGCATCGCAATGAATGAAGGTGCTCCTATTGCACAAAAAATTGCGAATGTTACGATTTCTTCTGATAATCTACAAGCTCTTGTAGATTTACGCCGCATTTCTATGGCCTTGATGAAACGCATCAAGTCCAATTACAATGGCATTGTTGGTTTCAATGGTGCTCTTGTAGGTGGTGGCGTACTTGGTTTCATGCCTCCAAGTCAAACTGCTTGGTTACATAACCTATTCACATTGGGTATTGGTATTGAAAGCATGACTCCATTGTTGAAAGAAGAAAAACCTGAAGACAAACATACAATTGATATTACTGCAGAATCTACTGTTGCATAATACTTGATTGTTTCGTGTTTCGCACATGGATTTTAGTTAAAAGACCTCTTATAGAAAATTTCTATAAGAGGTCTTTTTTTGTGGCATTTTACTGGTGTGTAGTGTACAATATCAAGTGATTAATTATCTTAGGAGAACGTATATGAACACTATATTAGATATTTGTAAACGATCACTATATATGAATATATTTATCGTGGCCATTCCTGTTATTTCTTATATGATTCATAATGGATCTAGTGCTACAGTGGCATTGGTATGGTATTTATTGCTATCCTTGTGTATTCCCTTGGGCCTATTTATCGTTTAAAGCTAGTACATTTGGCGCTGAAAATAAACGGATTAACCGCATTATATATGTGCTGGGTTGGGCTGTTATTCAGTTTGCTACCTATAAACTAATGTTTCTTGGGTTGGATTTAAATTGGCTTTGGGGCTTGCCATCCGTTGGGCGTGATATTATCTTCCTTGTCGGTATGTATGGTCAGGTTACTATTGTTCTTATCATAGCTTATTTAATTTCTCAATTGTTGGGAGGTTCACATGAATAAGCAATTTATTGTATTTACTTTAGTTAGTGCCTTTTTGTAAGTGTAGTGACTGCTGTATTACATCAAACCGGTTTGGGATCTCCCTATCTCACATTCCCCGTTTTATCTCTATTGGTACCTGTTCTCTTACAACGGATGCGACAAGGACAATTTGGTGAATTGCCACTTCATATGGGGTACCATGTATACAGTTGGGCCATTTTTACGGTTATTAATCTATTCACTACGCCGTTCAATGTAACATTGGAAAATCAAGCGCTTATAGTACTAGTCTTTTTAGGTGTATATTTTTTTATACAGATTTTGCTTGAGTTGGTAGCTTTATTGATGACATTTTTCTTCAAACGTTGCCATAGATGGGGTGCGGTTGATGAAGCTTTAGATATGGCCGTGTATATTGTACCAATTCCATTTATCTATTTAGGTTCTATTTTTTACATCAATTTAACGGATCCTATCATGGTAGCTTATTTTGGCCCTACCATTAGTTTGAATGCTTTGGTAGGGGAATTCCTATTCATCATCATTTCGATGTTAGTCTTTGCATTCTATATGTATCCTCGAAATGGTGAATATAAAGGGACGAGATTATTGCGTATTGTCGTTACTGCTGCTATGCTATTAGCTATGAATGGTCATATATTATATGGTGGGTATATTCCGGAATTTGTGAAAGCAATAGCACCTACGGTATTTCCAATCTATCAAGGCAATCCACTTGTATTCTTTACACCAGGATTATTAGAACTTGTGTTTATTATCGTATCTGTATTAATTGGTAAATTAGTAGAGATAGGTGTAATAAAAGCTCTTACTAAGAGCAAAGGTTAATTTTATTTCTAGTTTCGACTCATATCCTAAGAGAATGAGAGCGGAGGAGGATTTATGAATGAAAATGTGAAGGATGGTAACCAACAGGTATCAATCCAAGAACAACAAGCGACACAATTGGAGCGTAAACAGAGTAAGGAAACCGTTACGAAATCGGGCTTAACATTGCGCGAATTAACCATTGTGGGTCTATTAGCGGCTATTACCATTATTCTAGGTCTTTCTGGCTATGGTATTATGGCGTTAGGACCATTGAATGTCACTACATTACATGTCCCAGCATTAATTGGTGCCTTAGTTGAAGGACCTAAGGTTGGTGCGTTCGTAGGATTGATTTTTGGTGTCTATAGCTTCTGGCAAAATTTTACGGCACCAAATATTTTGTCACCACTGTTTATTAATCCGTTAGTATCAGTATTACCTCGGATTATATTCCCTGTATTGGCTTTTTTGGTATACAAAGCATTATGGAAGGTACCACAAGGTCCGCGCTTGATAGTTTCTGCATTTATGGGCACTATATTCCATACATGTATGGTAATGGGGCTGATCTATGTGATATACGCGGATATGTTCGCACAGGCAATGCATCTTTCATCTGATCAAGTTATGGGAACTATTTTAGTATTGTCTGTTACTCATGGTATTCCAGAGGCCATCTTTGCAGGCGTTATCGTAACACCGATTGCATTGGCGTTGCGAAAAGCATTGCGTAAGGATGTACAAAAATAATTTATATTTTACATAGTTTGAATATCTATGATAAAATAACAGTAATACAATAAGTATTGAGGAGGATAATCATGGCTAAACGTATTCGTACAATCAACACTGAATCTTTACAAAAAACTGCTAAAACTGGCGGTTGTGGTGAATGCCAAACTTCTTGCCAATCCGCTTGCAAAACAAGCTGTACAGTAGGCAACCAAGTTTGCAAACAAAAATAATAAAAAGAGAGCCGATGGCTCTCTTTTTTTATGTATGTAATATATACATACTGTTTATGGTATATATTTATGAGGACTTTTAGCACGATAGACAAAAAATGTGGTACAATTATCTAGAAAGTTCTATATAGTTTAGCGCTTTCACATACACATAATTTGGAGGTACCATGTTAGAATTAAAACCAATGATCCATAAGTTTCGGATGAAAGATAACTACTATTGTTTAGATGTAAATAGCGGTATCATTCACGTTATTGATGAACTCATTGATAAAGTATTAGATATATATGACGGCACCAATCGTGATGCAGTCCATGCAGCGTTAGATAGCTCTCAGGATCCTGTAGAATTAAATGAAATCATGGATGAATTAGATGAGCTCATCGCTGCAGAACAACTCTTTGCTCCTATGAGCACCGAATTCAAGCTCGTAGTTGGGGAAAAACCAATCGTTAAAGCATTGTGTCTTAATATTGCCCATGACTGTAATTTAGCATGTAAATATTGCTTTGCTAGTCAAGGCGATTACGGCGGTGTAAAACGCGAATTGATGAGCTTGATGTAGCTAAACGTGCTGTTGATTTTCTCATTCAAATGAGTGGCACTCGTCAACATTGCGAAATCGATTTCTTCGGTGGTGAACCCCTTCTTAATTGGGACGTGGTGAAACAAACTGTAGAATATATCGAGCAAGAGGCGCCAAAACATAATAAAATCTTTAAATTGACGTTGACTACTAATGGTATGTTATTGTCTCAAGAGAAAATCGATTATGTAAACGAACATAAAATGAGCTTGGTCTTGTCTCTAGATGGCCGAGAAGATGTGCATAATGCTATGCGCCCAGTCGCTGGCAGTGGAGCTAACTCTTATGAGTATATTGCTAAAAATCTTGTAAATGCTGTAAAGCAACGTCATGGTTTAGAATATTATGTACGTGGTACATATACGCATAAGAATCTTGATTTTACTAAAGATGTATTGGCTATGTCTGATTTAGGCTTTGAACACTTATCTATGGAGCCTGTAGTTGGTGAAGAAGGCGATTATGTACTTCGCGAAGAAGATTGGCCAACGCTTGAGAAAGAATATGAAACATTAGCAGATATATATTTGCAACGTCAAAAGGACGGGTGGGGTGAGAAATTTAATTTCTTCCACTTCCGTATGGACTTGTACCGTGGACCTTGTATGGCAAAACGTTTGCGTGGCTGTGGGGCTGGTCATGAATATATGGCTGTCGTACCAAATGGAGATATTTATCCATGTCACCAATTTGTAGGCAAAGATGGTTATATACTTGGTAATGTATATGAAGGTTTAAAAAATACTGAAATTCCAAAGGATTTCCGTAACACACATGTGTTTACAAAACCTACCTGTGCAGAATGTTGGGCTAAATTCTTCTGCTCTGGTGGCTGTCATGCCAATAACATTACATTGGGTGGAGATTTACAAACGCCTTATGAGTTTGGCTGTCGTCTACAAAAGAAACGAATTGAATGTGCTATCATGATTCAAGCTGAACTCGAACAAGCTGGCATCGATGGTAGTATTCCTGTAGCATTAGGATAGACATTTTAAATAAGATATATTTTGTAATAGGAGCCGCTATGGACACTAGATTGGATAAAAAACAAACTATTGAACGTTGGGGGATTCGATTTACAGGTATTGTACAAGGGGTCGGATTTCGACCCCTTGTTTCTATGTGGGCCCATCAATTAGGGATTAGTGGATTTGTATATAATGATAGTTCCGGTGTATATGTAGAGGCCCAATCCGACATAGATACATTGCAATTATTTGTTGATACGATTCAGGAAGAACAGCCGCGATTATGCCGTATCACACATGTGAGCATTACAAAGATCGATCCATCTGTAAATGATGATGATAAGGAATTTGTTATCGCTCAGTCTCCTGTGGATGGTACTGTAAACACGTTTATTAGTGCCGATACATCACCGTGTGATGATTGTTTGGCTGAAATGAAGGAATCTGGTAGGAGGTATGATTATCCTTTTATCAACTGTACCAATTGTGGACCTCGATATTCCATTATTAAATCCATGCCCTATGATCGAGAACGAACTACCATGTCTGATTTCACCATGTGTGAAGCTTGCCATGAGGAATACGTTGATGTGAATGGTCGTAGGTATCATGCGGAACCAAATGCTTGTGAACAATGCGGACCGAGCTACCAACTATTAGATAAGAATGGTAATCTCTGTATCGTTGATGATTGTTTTGAAACTGCTAGAGAAATGATATCAAATGGTGCGATTATTGCATTAAAGGGAATTGGTGGATATCACTTGGTTTGTGATGCTACTAATGATAAAGCAGTACAAATATTACGGGAGCGAAAGCATCGCAAGGATAAGCCATTTGCTATTATGGCAGGTTCCATTGATATCGTAGAAGACTTTGCCGTCGTTAGCGATGGAGACTTAGATGCATTAAGCGCTATGGCAAGGCCTATTGTTTTATTAGAGAAAAATGATAATTTTCATGCGTCTATAAGTGAGTTAGTAGCCCCTAATAATCACTTGATTGGTGTTATGTTGCCTTACGCACCTATCCATCATGTGTTAGTACCGCATGATGCGAAATGGGTTATGACAAGTGGTAATGCGAGCGGTGATTCCGTTATTTATGATGATGAAAAAGCTTTTTCAGAATTGCAGACTATAGCAGATTATTTTTTGACACATAATCGTCAAATTTATGCGCCTGTAGATGATTCGATTGTATCAGTGGTGGAAGATACACCTATTTTAATTCGTCGAAGTCGCGGGTATATTCCTGAACCGATTCATTGTGAGTCGATTACAGATCTACCGATACTCGCCATGGGCAGTGATTTAAAGAATACATTTGCGATTAATAAAAAGCAGGAAGTATTGCTAGGACCTCATATAGGTGATTTAGCAAGTGAATCAACTCATAACACTTTTGAGTGGACCATCGAACGATATGAACAGCTGTTTGATGTGAAGCCGAAAGCAATTGTCATGGATAAGCATCCATCATTTTTCTCTTCTAATTATGGTCGACAATTAAGTAAAACGCTAAATCTTCCGGCTATAGAGGTCCAACATCATCATAGTCACATCGCAGCTGTTATGGCTGAATACGATTTAAAATATCCTGTTCTTGGAATTTGTTTTGATGGCACTGGGTATGGTGACGATGATACGATTTGGGGCGGCGAATTTATGCTATGTTATGGGGAAGAGTATATGCGTGTTGCACATATTCACTTAGCGCCTTTGCCTGGTGGTGAAAAAGCGGTAAAAGAACCATGGCGTCAGGCTTTATGGTATTTACGGAATTATTATGGAGATGAGTTACCTAATATATACAAAAAATGGTTAACCACATTGCCTAAAGGCTGGCAAATTCTAGATAAGGCATTGCAATCAGACATGTCGATGATGATGACATCTAGTGCAGGTAGATTATTTGATGTGATTGGTTGTTTGTTGGGCTTAGGAAATGAACACTCTTTTGATGCACAGATCGCCATAGCATTAGAATCTGCATGTGCAAATGAAGAAGGACGATTGTTAGATTTTAACTATGATGGGCAAGTATTAGATCTCGTGCCTGCAGTTCAACAGATTATGGATGGCTATTCTCAAGGTGAAAGTGTATCCTCGTTAGCGGCGAGCTTTCCATAAAACACTAGCCATTGCTATTTGTGAAGTTGGAGCTGATTTGTGTGAACGCTATGGCATCGATGATGTATGTATCGGTGGTGGCGTTTTTCAAAATCGCAGACTATTAGCATCCTTACAACATAAATGGCATCATGGCACATTATATATTAATAAAAAAGTACCATGTAATGATGGTGGTTTATCGTTGGGACAATTGTGGATTGCTCATCAAAAAAATATATAAACGTATCATTGGTTACATAAGAGTTCTTAGTTTTGTGATACAATTTAAATTAATCAAAATATTTGGATTAATAGTTATAAATAGATGTATAAGTATATTTACAAAAGGAGGGCGTATGTGTTTAGCAGTACCAGCACAGTTAATTTCTATTAATGAAGCCATTGGCACAGTAGAATTAACAGGTGCAACGCGCGATTGTAGTTTGCTTCTCGTGCCAGATGCAAAGGTGGGAGACTGGTTATTAGTACATGCCGGTTTTGCAGTTCAAATTGTAGATGAAGAAGAAGCGAAGGCAACCTTAGATGCCTTCCGGGAGTTGGAAGAACTTGAAGAAGCTTACTTTGCAGGAAAAACAGAAAACAGCTGATGCTTTATTACACCGTATTAGCGAACTACATACACCTGGCGAACGGGTGCGACTTATGGAAGTTTGTGGTACACATACAGTATCTATTTAGAGAAGGGTTACGACAATTATTGCCATCGGGAATAGAATTAGTCAGTGGTCCTGGATGTCCTGTGTGTGTAACGGACCAAGTGTATATGGATAAAGCTCTAGAGTATGCCAAACGTGATGATGTTATTATTGCAACCTTTGGGGATATGCTAAAGGTGCCAGGTAGTTATAGTAGTCTTAGTGAAGCTCAAACACAGGGCGCTCATATTCATGTTATCTATACGCCCTTAGAAGTGTTGGAACTAAGTAAAAAACATCCGGATAAATATATAGTATTTTTAGCTATAGGGTTTGAAACGACGATTGCTGTCATCGGTGCCACTGTGAAAGCTGTAGCACAGGCTGGCTTGAAAAATGTATTATTCTTGGTGTCTCATAAATTGGTTCCACCCGCATTACGCGCTTTATTAGACCGACAAGTCGGAAAAATTGATGGCTTTATCTTGCCAGGGCATGTCAGTGTTATCATTGGCGAAAAACCATATCAATTTTTACCGGATGAGTATAAAATTCCATCCTGCATTGCTGGGTTTGATGGGGTAGAAATATTATCTGCTATCGTCAATATGTTAGAACAACGGAAAAGTGGTCATTTTGAAGTAGGTAATACCTATCACTCTGTTGTTATGAAGGAAGGCAATCCTGTGGCTGTGCGTATGATGAATGAAATATACGATGTTTGTGATGATGCATGGCGTGGTATTGGTATAATTCCAAATTCTGGGTTACAGCTTAATGATGATTACGCATTTCTAGATGCAGAAAAGGTGTTACCTATACAGTTAGAAAAACCATCTCTTGATCCTAAAGGCTGTCAATGTGGTAGTGTATTACAAGGTTTAATCAAACCTAATGAATGTCCGCTTTTTGGAAAAGCTTGTACACCGGATCATGCAGTAGGTGCTTGTATGGTATCTGTAGAAGGTAGTTGTGCTGCATGGTATAAGTATGGCTTTTCTAGTGGCGGATTAGCCTGGGAGGATTAATGGAACGAGTTCGTTTAGTTCATGGCAATGGTGGCCGCTTTTAGCCACGAATTGACAGAACGATTTATATTAAAATATTTTACTAATGATTTGTTAGCTCCCTTACATGATGGGGCACAATTTCCAGTATCATCTGGGCGAATGGCTTTCACAACAGATTCTTATGTTGTACAGCCCAACCTTTTTTCCCAGGGTGGTAATATAGGTAAATTAGCTGTATGCGGTACAGTTAACGACCTAGCTATGAATGGCGCTGTTCCACAATATCTTAGCTGTGGTTTGATTTTAGAAGAAGGCCTTCCTTTCGACGAATTAGAAACAATTTTAAGCACCATGTCTGATATGGCAAAGCTTGCGAATGTACAAATTGTGACGGGTGATACGAAGGTCGTAAAAAAAGGTGAAGTTGATAAAATTTATATCAATACAGCCGGCATTGGTATGATTCCAGATGGCATAAATATAGGTCCGAATTTCGTAAAACCTAATATGGATATTATTCTGTCCGGATCTATTGGTGATCACTCTATAGCTGTCATGGGACAACGATTTGGGACTAGAATTATCAGACTCTGTTAAGACTGATTGTGCTCCATTGAACCATATGGTTCATGCTGTTTTACATGCAGTTGGGCCTCAGGTTGCACTATTGCGTGATCCTACGCGCGGTGGTGTGGGTACTGTTCTTAAAGAGATTGCCGAACAAAGTCAAGTGGGGATAAAGGTTGAGGAATCTAAGTTTATCATTCATGATGAAGTTCGTTCTGTTTGTGATATTTTAGGTTACGATCCTTTATACTTAGCAAATGAAGGTAAATGTATTTTCGTTGTAGAGCCGTCTGTAACAAATGATGTGCTAGATATTTTACATAGTTATCCAGAAGGCCGTGAAGCGACTCATATCGGTGTAACCATGGATAAAAATATTGGTAAAGTAGGCCTACAAACATCGATTGGCGGTGTTCGTCTAGTAGATTTATTGGGTGAAGATCAAGTGCCTCGAATCTGTTAAGTCTTCTGGTTATAATTGTATGATTTGCGGTTAAAACATAGCTAAATTAAATTGCATAAAATTCATAATAAACTCATTGTATTTTTATATAATTTTACTATCTTTAAGTGTAAGTATTTATACTTTCACTAGAAACTATGTATAGAATTTGTTAAAATATAAGTATCTATTAGGAGGCTTATCATGAAAAAGAAAATTATGACCGCTGTTCTAGGAATTTGTTTAACTACAACTGCATTTGGTGGCATTTTAACCACTCAAGCTGGCGGCTTAAGTAGTATCCTTGGTGGTGCTGCTAAAATTGGTGGCGTTGGCATTCTAGTTAGTAAATTTGGTCCACAAATTGATTCTTTCTTAAATAAATTACTAAAACAAAATAATTTGAGTACTGAATATACTACAAAGGTTGTACCTATCATTAGTATTGGTACAAAAGGGTATATTGGTGCTGCTCAAGTAACAGGCCCTGCATCTAGTATCGAACAAGTTAAGGCTGTTGCTCAAGTTGAAGGTAGCTTTAATGGCATGGTTCGTGTTAAAGGGTTAGTACCAGTAGATAGTACAAATCCAGTGGGCGCTTCCCGTGTTCAAGGTGTAGGTGTATCTGCACTTATTGATTTAAAAATTTAATGGCCACTGAGATACTTCCTTAGAAGTACTCAGAAAATAAGCACGGTCTTAGGCCCGTGCTTATTGTGCTGTTTAACGTATATGTCCCATAGAGGATAAGTTGTGGAGGATTATATGAAGAAGCAAGTACTTACACTTTTGATGGCATCTTTGTTGACAGGTACCGCATTTGCTGCACCTGGTACAGTAACGGAAAAAACACAAGTATTAGAAAGCACTGTATATGGTGCACCTCAAGATGGTGCCGTTGTGGATCGTATTAATCAATTGGATGAAACTGTATACGGCAACGGATTTTCTGGCAATACTGCTACATTGAGTAAACGTGTAGATTCTTTATATGATTCCGTTGAAGGTAGTGGTACTAATATTTCATTGCGTGAAGAAATGGACGCACTTGAATATACATACCAAAACAGCATTAATGATGGTTCCTTGGTAGAACGTGTTGAAAAGATGGAACGTAGTGTGAATGGTAGAATTTCAACAGGTTCATTACAAAAACGTATTATTAGCTTGAAAACCAAGGTATATGGTAGTAATGTAACTCTTACAAATCAAGTAGGAACACTATCTTCTGATCACGTGTTCAAGGTAACACTAAATGATGCGGTATCCACAAAAACAAGTCATGAAGGAGATACAATTAAATTCACTGTTGCTGAAAATGTAATGGATGGCAATGTATTGTTGGTGCCAGCTGGTACTGTAGGTTCTGCAACGATTACATCCTTGAAAAAAGCGCGCTCTTTTGGACGTAATGGTGCATTAGATATAACTTTTGAATCTGTTCCTGCTATTGATGGTACAGAATTTACTGCTGTACAAGGTAATGAGGCTAAGGAAAAAACAAAGGGCGAAATTAAAGCAGCTGGTGCCTCTGTGGCTGGTGCAGTTCTACTTGGCCCTGTTGGTTTAGTAGGTGGTGCTTTCATTAAGGGTAAAAATATTGATTACCCAGTAGGCTCCACTGTATTTATTCAACCTCAAGACTCTGTATCTATTCAAGGTCTTGTTATTGGTGGTGATGGGTTAGCTCATAGTGATGATGAATTAGCTGAAGCCGTGACAGTACCGACTGCGAATGATGATTCCGTAGATAGCACTGTGGATGAAGCAGATGATTCAACTGTGAACACTGACGAAGAAGATACAAACACTGCTGATTCAGAAGAAGTAGAAGATACAAATGATACAGCAGAAAATGTTTCACAACCAATCGTCGTAGTAAAACGTAACCAATAGAGGAGTTTAGTAACCATGAGGAAACAAAGAGTACAATGGCTCGTGGCAGCATGCTTGCTTTGTTTAGCCCAGCCAGCGTGGGCTGCTTCAGACTCAATTACATATCAAGATAGTTTAGATAGTATATCTGAATCCTATCCAGGTGAACTGCAACAACCTTCGACACCTGAACGCAGCAATATTCGTGTTGTTCGTCGTGGTGCTTCACCGATTACTGCACCGACAGAAAAGTTACCAACTCGTGTAGATGCAGATAAGATGACATATTCCGGTAGTACTGGCGATGTAAATGCTTTTGGTAATGTAGTGGTTACTCAAGGTAATCGCACATTATTAGCTAATCGCATTACTGGTAATACTAAGACTACAGAGTATAGAACTGCAGATGGTCCATATCGCTATTTAGAAGATGGTGGTAAAACAAAAGACCTTACTGGTGATGTTATGACCTATCGTACTAGCGATCAACATTTTGATGCAGGTCATACACAAGGCTGGTCTGATCCATATTATGTGAAGGGTCAAAACTTATCCTATGATGGACAAACTGGTTCCATTGAAAAGGGTATGATTACATCTAAGCATGCGATGGCATTTAAGCATACACCTGATTACCGTATTGAAGGTGAAGACATTAAAATTTACCCTGGCGATAAGGTAGTAATTCAACATCCAAGCTTTTTACATCAAGAATTTTAAACTTTTTAGCTTGAAATCTTATACAAAATCTATACGTGGAGATAAACAAGGTAAAGTAAGTGCATTTTCTATTATGCCTCGTCCTATTTATAATAGTGATGATGGCATTGGATTGCGTGGTAATGCAGAAATTCCATTGGGTAAATCTGGTGAAGCGTATTTTGATTACAAATGGTATTCAAAAGCCGGATTTAAGCCTCAAATTGGATATCGCTATTTCTTACCTTGGGGAACTGCATCCATCGGGTATAGTAAAGTATCCAATGAATATAATGATGAAACTGTATGGGTAGAAAAAATCGGCGAATTACGTCTTGATACACATACGTACCATATTGGTAAATCTCCATTTACTGCACGTGGTGAAACAAGTATTGGTTATTGGAAGGAAGGATCTGTAAAGGGGGTCCATAAGGACTATAAGGTAGAAGTATCTCATGATCCTATCAACCTTTGGAAAGATGGTACTTTGCGATTCTTCGGCGGTTATCAACGCGATTATTATGGCTATGATAAGTCGATACGTAGCATGCCGTACTGGGGCGCTCAATTCCGTACAGCTGTAGGACCTAGAGTTAATGCGTGGGTATCGTATAATCAACGCAATATTAACTATAATAACTCGCCATATCGCTTTGATAGTACAGAGCTTCCTAAGGAGCTCATCTATGGTGGTTCCTTTAAATTGACACGTCTCGATGATATTTCGGTGAGTGTTAAACAAAATATGATGAGTGGCGATGTGGATTCTATCTATTACACATACCATCGTGATTTGCACTCCTTTGATATGTATTTAACATATAAAGATTCTCATAAATAACAATAACCAATGGAAAATCAAATTCGTTGGTAAAGATTTCTAAGGAGCATACACATGAAGTCTATTCGTAAGGCTGTCATTCCAGCAGCTGGTTTCGGTACACGTTTTTTGCCAGCTACGAAAGCACAACCAAAGGAAATGTTGCCTATTGTTGATACACCGGCGATTCAATATATTGTAAAAGAAGCACTCGATTCTGGTATCGAAGAAATTCTTATCATAACAGGTCGTAGCAAACGCGCTATAGAAGATCATTTTGATAGCAGTGTCGAGCTAGAAGAGCTATTACAAAAGCAAGGTAAAAATAAACAATTAGCCATGGTAAAAGATTTGGCGGATATTAAAATTCATTTTATTCGTCAAAAATCACCGCGTGGTTTAGGTGATGCCGTATTATGTGCTAAAGCGTTTATTGGTGACGAGCCATTTGCTGTATTATTAGGTGATGACATTGTTTATAATCCAGAAAAACCATGCTTACAACAGTTGATGGATTGTTATGAACAACATCCAGGTATCATATTAGGTGCTCAATTTGTACCGAATGAAAAGGTAAGCTCCTATGGTATTGTGTCCGGAGAACCGTTGGCAGATAACTTGTATCGTGTTCATGGATTAGTAGAAAAACCAAGTGTTGATAAGGCACCGTCCAATTTAGCTGTTCTTGGTCGATATATTTTAACGCCTGATATTTTTGATATCTTAGAGAATACAAAACCAGGTGTTGGTAATGAAGTACAACTAACAGATGCATTAGCTGCATCCTAAAACAGATACTTACGCTTTAGCCTATGAAGGTGTTCGCTATGATACAGGTGATAAATTAGGCTATTTGAAAGCTACCGTGGAATATGCGCTTCGGTAATGAAGAATTAGGGGCAGCATTTAAGGAATATTTAAAAGGATTGAAGTTATAAAATAGCTTATATATTCTTTGGATTTAAATATAAAATTGAGGCCACCATTGATTATCAATGGTGGCTTTTGTTGTTAACTCGTATATCATACTAGGTTGACTATAGTGTTTCCGTTGATTATAATTTAATAGTAATGGTATAAAACTATTATTATACTGATTAAATTATAAGGAGTAATATGCGAGATCTATTAGCTCTTTTAACGGATGAAGAAACGTTAAATTTACCTACTAATTGCGTTATTACGAAGGCTTATTTTGATACGCAAGGCACAGATGAAACTGTGTTTCATGGTGTAGAGTATAAAGGCAATCATATATCCGTTTGTATGTCCAATACAAGTGGTACGTTATGGGTTAATTTATTACAACTAACAAGACCTTTACAAATTCGTGAGACTCCTAAAGTTGATGATTCACTTAAACGTATTTCATTTACAAAGGATGAAATTATACAATTTGTAGAGGATGTAAATGATCGTAATCGTATTCATCGTGAAGTTCCTTATATTGTGCCAGGGTTACTTATACTTGAGTATCTTTGGAAGCATATGATAAATAGTAACACAAAGGTAGGCATGTCTATTCGTTTTTTATCTCCTATGCTTGCTAATGATTGTGTTTCTATTGAAAGCCAACGTGAAGGGAATGTCTTAGTTGGCGCGTTAGATGATATGATTCTTTTTAAGGCTCGTCTCTATGATGAGCATAGAACGAATTAAGATTTTATGTGAATGAGGTATATTATGGAAGCAAGACGTTTAACAAAAATGGCTTTATTAACAGCTCTTTTGTGTGTATCAGCATGGATTTCATTTCCATTGCCATTTAGCCCTGCTATGGTGACAGCATTAACATTAGTTGCTACTTTGACGGGTCTATTACTATCCCCTAAGGATACATTAATTGTATTTATCGTGTATGTACTACTTGGAACCGTAGGATTGCCAGTCTTTGTAGGCGGTACATCTGGATTGGGTAAATTACTCGGACCTACTGGCGGTTTCATTTTCTCTTGGCCTATAGCATATACATTGTTAAGTATCTGTAAAGGTAAATCTAGAAGTTTCTTATCCTATAGCTGGCGTTCAATAGTTATCACAATCCCTGTAGTATATATTTTTGGTGTAGCTGGATTTATGATTGTTACAGGAACTCCATTTTGGGCATCTCTACCTATTGTGATGCTTCCATATATTCCTGGTGACATTGTTAAATGTTTAGTTGCCTCTTGGTTAGCTACAAAAATTAAAATATAATGATGATATGTGTAGGAGGTGTTATTAGTACACCTCCTTATTTATATGGAGTACTACTATGTCTGTTTTTATTCATAATGGATTACGAACCCCCATTGGTGTCGTCAATGGACAATATAAATCAATACGCCCTGAATTACTTGGCGCCAAGGTTATTAAATCAGTTGTTTTGACTCGTATGAACAGCATCTCTCGTTGATACCATTTTTTTGTGGCAATGCAGTTGGTACTGGTGGGAATATTGCTAGATTGATGGGGCTTTATAGTGATTTGCCTAAACACGATACCAGCAGTTACAGTGGATATGCAATGTGCATCGGGGATGATGAGTATTGAGATGGCCTATGCTCATATAGCATCTGGACTGATGAATACGGTGATAGCTGGTGGTATTGAAAGCTCGTCCTTACAGCCTATAAGAACATATGCAGACTATGATGATCGTCTGTGGTGTTTATATGGTGGCGCAATTTTCCCCTGAGGATAGTTCACCGTTAGCTATGTTAGAAGGAGCGGAGCGCACCATGATAAAACATGGCGTAGGTGTAGAGGAGTTAAATCCATATATTATTAGGAGCCACCAATGTGCACAGCATGCGAAAGACAAGGGTATACTTTCACCATATATACTGGATATTGAAATAGATGGAAAACACTGTGTTGATGAATCAATCCGTTCATCTATGAATGAAAAACTGTTAAATCGTATGAAACCTCTATTAGGACCTCATTCTATAACGACAGCAGGTAACGCTTGTTTAACTCATGATGGTGCAGCCTTTGTAACGCTAAGCAATCAACCGGGGCCATTTAAGATTATTCAGATTATGCCTTGGGCTGGAGACCCTTTGTATAGCCCAGAAGGTGCGTTGTTAAGTACCAAAAAGATATTAGACGTAACCGAGCTTTCACCAACAGCAATCAATGTGTTTGAATGGAATGAAGCATTTGCCGTAATCTCAGCCTTGTTTGGACGAGAATATCCAAATCTGGTTGAACGATATAATATGTTAGGTGGTGCATTGGCCTATGGACATCCTTATGGATGCTCTGGAGCTATGTTAGTGTTGCACTGTATGGCAGCCTTGTCATATTGCAATGGGCGATATGGTTTGTGTGCCATTGCAGGGGCTGGAGGTACAGGAACAGCTATGATTATTGAGCGTGTATAGGTTAGGAATATATTGATGAGTAAGATATTGCAGAACATATATAAGTATGGTCAGAACCAACAGTTCCATATGGCCCTTATTATAGATGAAATTCATTATACATATAAGGACATTTATGATGATGTTATTGAAACGAGTACAAGAGATAGAGAATGACAACTGCATTACATCAGATTATAAATGGGTGAAACGTCAAATTATATTTATAGATACAGATTCTGTATATGAGCAACTCATATTGTGGTTAGCTACGCTATGTAAAGGATATATTCCTATTGTTTCACATCCACATATGGATAATAAGTATCGCCAGTCAGTTAATGAGTTTACTTGGTTCCATAGATATTCCGATAGAAGCGCAGTTTGGCGTTCTCACATCTGGTACAACAGGTATGCCAAAACCTTTGTGGCGAACTGAAAAATCTTGGGTTGATTATTTTGATATACAAAATGATATCTTTCATATTAATCATGCTACGCGTATATTTGTACATGGCAGTTTTAGTTTTACAGGCAATACGAATATGATGTTAGCTGTCCTATGGGCTGGCGGTCAAATCGTAACGAGTGATAAAATGCAACCGAAGAGATGGCAATCATTGATTCATTCTCATCAATGTACTCATATTTATATGTTGCCTACAAAACTGCGTTTACTATTACGATGGAATAGCAGTACCTGTTCTTGTGTACAATATATTATTGCAGGCTCACAAGTTGTAGATATAGAATTATTACATTCTCTACACATGCTATATCCAACGATGGAATTCATTCTGTACTATGGAGCATCAGAGCTAAACTATATTAGCTATTGTACTGGTGAAGAATGGCATACGTATCCCGGCACCGTAGGTCGTCCATTTCCAGGAGTCACTGTTGACATAAAAGATGATTATATTTATGTATCCACACGATTTAGTATATGCGGGCTCGATGGGATGGTAACAGTTGGTGACAAGGGCCATTGGTGTGGAGATTACATTATATTTGATGGCCGTAATGGGGATATTATTAACCGAGGTGGTTATAAGGTTGCCGTATTAGCTTTAGAATCTCAGTTACAAGTTTTACCATCTATAGAGGATGTTGCTGTAATAGGCGTGCCTGATCTATTGCGCGGAGAAGAGGTTGTGGCCTTTATCGTGCCTGCAGAGGGCGTTACAGTGTCTGAGGTAGAATTTGATGTGCGTAGAGCTATTCCTCATGAGGAGCAACCTAAATATTTACGATATATCGATGCCATACCGTTAACAGATTGTTCAAAAATAGACAAAGAATTGCTAAAAGAATGGTATAATAAAGAGTAATATTTTTTTATCCCTTTAGGAGTTATCATGCAAATTAATAAAGCAGCCCTAGAGATTTTTGATTTTACATCATCTTTAGCGGTCTATTCTGAACATGAATTAAAAATAGGTGAGCAAGACATACATGACTATATTGCAGGCCATGTAACGAAAGCTTTTAAAGATCCCGGTGCGAGAACAGGGACGTTACATGCACATAGCCCTATGGGAAAGCGAATCGGTGAATATAAATCTGGTGAAATCTCCTTTATCACGTTAGCAAAAGAGTTAGGGGAGAAAACCTTTGACTATATGAAGCAAGCCACAGTAGGCGTTGTCATTGATACTATTGTATGCGATGTGGTGACAGATACATCCTATATTTGTATGCTATTATGTCAGGCTCATGATGCCTTACGCATCAATTGTTTAGTGAAGATGATGGCTCCTTATCGACAGAACTTGTACCACATAAGGCGGTATTGCCGATGCCGACACAAAAGTTGCGAGCTTTTGTTGCCATAAATACATTGGATTTATCTGTTCGTATTTTTGAACCCAAAGGTGAATATGACGGTGAAGTTTGTTATATCTTAGCAGATAAGGTGTTACAACTCGGTACAGATCAATCCTCTAGAGATACTGTTAAAAAGGTAAAAACCATTATAGATAAGGTGGCTCAAGCGCACGAATCCGATGGTGTAGCAGAGCTGACGATGGCAAAGTCTATGATTGCTAAAAATGCAGAAGTATCTGATACGGTTAATCCTATTCGCATTGTGGAAGAGGTATTTAAGTCTAACCCCATTCAACAAGAAGCTGCTAAAAAGGAGTTAGCTGAACAGGATATGATGCGGCCTTTACCAGTAAATCGTGAATTTGCTACGAAGGTAGGCGAACATCATAAGATTAAAACCGATACAGGCATAGAAATTTCGTTCCCTGTAGAATATATGCAAAATCGAGAGTTTATCGAAATTAAAACTAATGATGATGGTACTTTACGCATTGAATTAAAGAATATAAATAAAATTGTTAATAAATAGGAGGCTCTTGTATGAGTAAGGAAAGCATAAAAAAACAAATGCATTACGCATATTAGATACTCATCACATAGCATATACGATTGATGAATATGAATGGTCTGAAGAACGAGGTCAGGGTGTTCATGTAGCTGATGAACTAGGTCTTGATGAAAAAGAAGTATTTAAGACTTTAGTTGGCAAGGGTGATAAAACAGGATATGTAGTATTCTGTATTCCTGTAGCTGAAGAACTAGATATGAAACAGGCTGCTCGTGTCAGTGGTAATAAATCAGTTGAATTAATTCATGTTAAGGACTTATTAGGTATAACTGGTTATTTACGGGGTGGTTGCTCGCCGGTAGGTATGAAAAAGCTATTTCCTACATATTTTGATGAAACGATGCAAGCTCAAGAGGCTGTATATGTTAGTGCTGGTTTACGAGGCATGCAGATGCATGTTAATCCACAAGATTTACAATCTGTAGTAAATGCTGAATTTGTACCGCTTACCATGAAGCATTAGGAGGTTGTATGGCGAAGAAATTTTATGCTGTAAAAGCAGGCCGTACGCCAGGTATTTATGAAACTTGGAGCGATTGTGAAAAACAGGTCAAAGGTTTTGGTGGAGCTATTTATAAATCGTTTCCCACTAAGTCAGAAGCCCAGGCTTTTATAGGTGATGAAGGTGTGAGTATTGGTGATTATCTAGCATCATCAAAAACGTCTAAAACAAACCATATAAAGAAATCTATAGCTCCCGATTTCTCAGAAACCAATCATTTAATTGCATATATTGATGGTAGTTATGACAAATATAATCAATCGGTAGGTTCCGGTGGTATTATGTTTCTAAATGGAAATAAAGAAACATTTTCGTTCGGCACAAAAGATGAGAAATATACAGAGTTTTGGAATGTGTCTGGTGAGTTATTGGCGGCCATGCATGTTATGGAATATGCTTTAACTCATGGAATTTCTAAGTGTTCCTTATATTATGATTATATGGGGATTGAAATGTGGGCCACGAAGAAGTGGAAACGAAATAATGTATTAACCAATGAATATGCAGCATTTTGTGAACGTATATTTCCACATGTGAAAGTATACTTTCACAAGGTACATGCTCATACAGGGTGATACATATAATGAAATGGCTGACCAACTCGCAAAGGCAGGGGCAGCGATAGGTAAATAATCTAAAAGGGGAAAACAATGCGCGTTTGTGTAACGGGGGGCGCCGGATTTATAGGGTCCCATCTGGTCGATCGACTCATAGCATTAGGTCATACAGTATTGGTAATCGATAATCTTACAACAGGGGTACGAGAATTTGTTAATCCAAAAGCAACATTCATAGAAATGGATGTACGAGACGCTAACATAGAATCTATTTTTGCAGATTTTAAACCTCAAGTGGTATTTCATGAAGCGGCACAAACGATGGTACCTGCATCTATGGAAAATCCTAAGATGGATTGTGATGTGAATCTAATGGGATTAATTAATATGCTCGAAGCAGCTAGAAAGCATAATGTTTCACATTTTCTAATGCCATCCTCTGCTGCAGTGTATGGTGATCTCGATACATTACCACTCACAGAAGACATGTCTGGTAAACCGACATCATTTTATGGCCTTACAAAATTGACAGCTGAAGGATATTTACGTATTTATGAACAAGCTTTTGGATTAAAAACAGTATGCTTTTAGATATGCTAATGTATATGGGCCACGTCAAGGGGATGGTGGAGAAGGCGGTGTAATCAGTATTTTCAACCGCCTCATTAATGAGGATAAGCCGCTTACCATTTTTGGGGATGGTGAGCAAACACGTGACTTTGTATATGTAGCTGATGTAGTTGAGGCTAATATTAAAGCTATGAATCATCCTGACTTAACAGGAATTTATAATATTTCTACCAATACGAGTACATCTGTCAATGAATTGGTAGGCTATTTTACATCTATCAGTGGTAAAGAAATTGTAACTAATTATGAAGCAGAACGGGTTGGAGATATACGCCATTCTCGCTTATGTAATGAAAAAGCAAAAAAAGGAATTTTGGATTTGAAGCCACTGTTAGTTTAGATCGTGGATTGGGTGATACCTTCTCATATTTTAAGGGGAAATAAATATAGGATTATGAGTGAAACGTATTTTCTGATTATTATGACCGTATGGAATTTTATTGTCTTTTGTATATATGGATATGATAAGTTATCCGCTATAAAGGGGTATGAGCGGATTTCTGAATTTACATTGCTATTTTTAGCCTTTGCCTTTGGTGGTTTAGGCGCTTTATTGGGCATGGTAGTATGTCATCATAAAACAGCAAAATTGAAATTTAAGTTATTGATTCCCATCGCTATTCTTTGGTCCGTATTTGGTATCGGTTATGGCTATGGTTGGATTGGTGCATAAAGGAGATACTTGATGTTACAGTTAGATTCTGGATTTGAGCTAGATTATAACAATATCTATAATGAAAGCTGCATACAGGCAAGGGACATACAAAACTTTGAACGGGCCATTCAAAATGTATGGCGTCATACCAATATTTTGCGATCCACAGGTTATGAAGAAGGCCACCTATCTAAAGATGGTCAGCCAGAACCAATCTTGTTTTATCAGTTGCCATATATATCAGAAAACGGCATCAATACACCGGATATGATGGACCGTTTACATGACTTGGGTGACTATGCTCGTAAAAGTATTGATACTGTTGTTTCTATTGGCATCGGTGGGATCTTATCTAGGTAGTAAGGTACTCTTTGATGTGCAATGTGGTTCATTTTGGAATAACTATACTGATGAAGAACGCAACGGCTATCCGAGATTTATTTTGCTGGTTTTAATGTAGATGGTCCATACTTAGAAGGGCTTATCAAAACCTTAGTATCTCAGGCCGATGAAAAGGGTAGTGACTATAAAGTTATGCTTGTAGTTACATCAAAGTCTGGTTCCACTATTGAACCGATGGCTAATTTTATGATTCTTCAAAAAGCACTAGAGGATCATCATATTAATTATGAAGTTACCGTCGTTACAGAAACAAATGATGAGGCACATCCTACTATTCTTCATGATATGGCTATCAAGCATCAATGGAGAACATTCTCCGTTCCCTATGGTGTAGGAGGCCGATTCTCCGTTTTTACTGAGGTAGGATTTGTTACAGCTGCTCTTGTGGGATTTGATATTGAAGGATTTTTAGCCGGTGCTGCATCGATGGATATGGCTTGCCAAGAAGAAGATGTTTATAAAAATCCTGCACTATTTAGTGCATTATTAAAATATATTGCATCTGAGCGATATGGACGTATTATAGAGGTATTCATGCCTTATGGTGAGTCTCTACACTCTTTATCCGATTGGTATGTACAGCTCTTATCAGAATCATTAGGTAAAATGAGTAATACCTGTCTTCCTTATGGACGTACACCTGTTCCTGCAGTAGGCACGATGGATATGCACGCACAAGTGCAAGAACACCAAGAGGGGCGTCTTAATAAGGTGGTTCAATTTATTAAGGTACGAGACTGGAATACGTCATTGGTTGTTCCAAATTTGTATAGTGAGTACGACAAACTCGATGCAATTGGTGATATTCCTATTAGCGATATTTTAAATAGCGCCCTCGATGCGAATCGTGAGGCACTGTCTATAGATAATCGTTTTAATATGACTATATCGGTACCAACATTAAATGCATTTCATTTAGGGGAAATTATGTTCATGCATTGTTGGGCTGTGTATTTTGAATCGAATTTTAGCTGGTGTTGATGCCTTTGATCAACCTGGTGTTGAAGTTTATAAACGCTTGATTGGTCCAAAACTTCAAGCTATGAAAAAACAATAATTGCTATCATACATTGTATGATTTGTAAAGGACACTAATAGTCACGGGGGTGACTATTAGTGTCCTTTTTTTATGTATATTTGTGTTGCATACTGATACTAGATAGATATTTTAATTCTACTATGTGAAAGGAGTCCTGATGAATGAACATACAGGAACGTTTACGAGAAATTGTATCCTTATGTGACTCAATGTAAACGATACAAGAAGAGTCTCGGTGTATTGTTTGTATTAGGCGGAATAGCAATTGGTTGGGGCATATTTTATACACCTGAGGCTGATTATGTCCAGATGGAGCCTGATTCAACGGCAATGTCGAAATCAGAAGATACATCTCATGAAACAACATTGTTATACAGTACGAGTAATAACTTGCGAGCTCTTCCTTGGCGTGAGGTATTAGGCGAATCATTAGACAAAAGCAATGCAGCACCAATACATATGATGGATGAAGAACATAGAGGTGAAGATCAGCAGAACCTAAATAATAAAGATGATTCATCAAAATTAAAACAAGGTAAACGGAGACATAGTCAGAAGAAAGTAGACCAAGATAGCAGTTCTAGTGCAGAACCAGTTACAACAAAACATAACAAGCAGAAAGCAATTCATGTTAATGGCGTAATACATGGCCCTCAATGGGCTGTAATTTTAAGCAGTGGCACAGAATCTACTGTTGTTATGGAAGGTGATTCTTGGCATGGTGTAAAGGTAATTAATGTAGATGAAAATGGTGTAACCCTTGATGAAGGAGGCAATGTACGATGTGTATCTATTGGCGAATCATGATTATAGTTTTACTCTTAGGTGTAATAGAAAATCCTTGTGTATGGGCGAAAGAATCGATACATGTACAACAATCTGAGTCAGGTCAAAATACATATAGTATGACGGTTAGCAAGGCGCCTTTGTCCGATGTGGTAGAGGCCATCAGTCGTAGTTATAAGATTGATATACTTGGTATTAATACATTAAATGGAACTGTGACAGGAACGATACATGGTAAGTCACCATTAGACATGCTACATCATTTAGGGGATATGTATCATTTTGATATACAGGATGATCAGGGCGTGGTAACCGTTACAGGGCATTCTGGTGCTAAGGAACATCGTCATGTAGTGGTAGTAGAACCAAAGATGGCATCATCGACATCGCTAGAATCTGTCATAAAAACAGTAGTACCTAATGGAAAATTCGCTGTGCATAAGGAAACGAATCAGATTGTATTAAATGTAACAGGAGACGAGGAAAAAGGGGTAAACTCTATCATTCAATCTGTAGATAGAGATATGAAACAAGTGCGCTTGGAAGCCACCATTATGGCTATGGAGCATTCCTATACGAAGGAGACGGGATTTAGATGGTCCTGGCTGAGTTTAACCGGACATGGTAATGATAAGACAAATTCTTATGGTGCTATTTCTTTTGGAAAAGCTCCAGATGGGGAAGCTTATAAATTTTTTGTTAAACCTGAGCTTAGCCTTTTAGAAACATCGGGAAAGGCAGTTGTTATTGCAACCCCTTCCATTATGGCCTTAAATGGTGAAGCCGCACATATTTTGATAGGTGAACGAATTCCTGTAATCGAAGAGTCAATTTCTAATGGTGAAAGAAAAAGATCCATTCATTACGAAGAGGTCGGTATTAAACTTGACTATACACCGGTAGTGACGAAAAATGGTACCATTGATACGTCTATACGAGCTGAGGTGAGTTCACCCATTATGGTATCTGAGATGAAATCTTATAAAATAACCACTCGACAAGCACAGACTAGAGTGCGTCTACAACCGGGAGAAGTACTGGTCATAGGTGGTTTAATGGATAATCGGGATCAAAAACAGATTGAAAAAATCCCAATACTCGGTGATATCCCTTTATTAGGTAAATTATTTAGACATAGCCGGAAGACAAAGGATAGCGTGGAAATGGTCATTTTTGTGAAAGCGACTGTGGTATAATAATAGTTACGGAATGATAAAGGAGGTATTGAATGGAACGCATTCGAATGATCGGCCTAGGAAAATCATTTGGGGTGCGCCAAGTGTTTTCCAATGTGTCCTTTGAAATAAAAGAAGGCGATAGAATTGCCTTGGTTGGCCCTAATGGGGCTGGTAAATCAACACTGTTGAAATGTATCCTCGGTATTGAGGAATTAGATGAAGGCCAAGTTGTAATGTCTCCTGTGGCAAGCATTGGCTATTTGCAACAAGATGTTAACTTAGGTGATGCTAGTTTAGCTGAAGAAATAGAAACAGCTTGGGAAGATGTTCATGCATTAGAAAATAAATTACAAGAGTTAACCACATATTTAGAGACTCATGAGGCTAGTGAAAGTGACTTACAACGCTTAGACTATTTACAAAATCGATTGGAATGGTTAGGTGGTTATGACTATGAACAAAAAACAAAACGCATAGTCTATGGTCTTGGTTTTACCGATGAAGATCTATATAAACCGGCTAATGCATTTTCTGGGGGTCAAAAAACGCGTATTAATTTGGCGAAGGCCTTAGTACGGAGTCCAGATTTTTTATTCCTCGACGAACCGACAAACCATTTGGATATGGAAATGTTGGAGTGGTTAGAAGGTTATCTATCATCCTATCGAGGTGGCATTCTGATCGTCAGCCATGACCGGTATTTCATGGATCGCATCGTTACTGGTGTGGTAGAACTAGATCATCACAAGGCCACAACATATCGCGGTAATTATAGTCGCTATGTGGCACAACGAGAAGAACGTTTAAAAGCAGATACGATTGCTTATGAAAAGCAGCAAGAATATATTAAGAAAACAGAAGAGTATATTGATAAGTATCGCGCTGGTATTAAGTCTAAGATGGCAAGAGGTCGCCAATCTCAACTAAATCGATTAGAACGATTAGAGGCTCCTGAAACTTCACATTCATTAGATTTTAAATTTCCACCGGCTGCTATGAGTGCTGATAAGGTACTTGTACTAGATCATGTATCTATTGGCTACAAAACAGATGATCCAATCATTGATGATGTATCTGTAGTTGTAAGGCGCGGCGAATCTGTTGCCTTGATTGGTCCTAATGGGGCAGGTAAATCTACCATGGTGAAAGCTATTGTAGGGGAGTTATTCCCTACAGAAGGTCATATCGATATTGGCAACCGTGTACAAGTGGGCTATTTTTCACAAGAACATGAAGAATTACACGATCGATGGCAAGTGGTAGATGAGATTATCAATAATTATAATTTTCACCGAAGAGAAAAGCTCGCAATGTACTAGGATCATTCCTATTTAAAGGGGATGATGTATTTAAACTGGTAGGTGATTTATCCGGTGGTGAACGAGCGCGTTTAGCTCTGTTAAAATTATTCTTACAAGGTGATAATTTCCTCATTCTCGATGAACCTACTAACCATTTAGACGTACCTACCCGTGAAATCGTCGAACGTGCGATGCAGCAATTTGGTGGCACTTGTTTTATTATTTCCCATGACCGGTATTTCTTAGATCAAGTATCTACAAGAACATTGGTATTAGAGAATAAAGGTCTTACTGAATACTTAGGTAATTATTCTTACTATAAAGAGAAATTAAAAGAGCAACAGGATATAGCTGCTCTTACAGAAGTAGTAGAAGAAGTAGCTAAGGAAGATGTGAAATCTGAAGCTAAAACCATTTCTACATCTCCATCTGATGAGCCTAAGAAAAAAACAAATACATACATGGTTGAAAAGCAATTAGCTGAAGTGGAAGAAGAAATTGCTAGATTAGAGGCGACTATGAAAATGTATGAAGTACAATTAGCAAATCCTGTAGTCCAACAAGATTTAGAGGAAATGGAAAACATATCTAAGCAGCTTTCAGATACGGAAAGCAACTTACAAAAGTTGTATGAGAAATGGGAACATTTTTCAGAATTATTAGCATAATAAATAAAAATTATAAGGTGTATATCTGAATTCTATAGAAGATATACATGATTTAATTGACAAACATAAAAAATATTTCATAATATAGAAGTATATATAATTTATACTATTATATTTGCTATTATTGTGATTAAAGGAAGGGTGTAACATGAATAAATCCATGTTAAAAAAAGCAGCCATTTTTGGCCTTGCTGGTGTAATGGCGGTTGCTGCTGGTTGTGGTAGCAATAAAGATGCAGGTAATGCAAATAATAATGAAGCGAAAATCGCATTGTTAACAACAACTACAGGCGGTGCTGCTGCGTATGGCGAATCTATCAAAGCTGGTGCAGAATTGGCTGTTAGCGAAATCAATGCAGACGCTAACAATGTAAAAATTAATTTGCTCGTTGAAGACACTAAAGGTGATAAAAACGAAGCGATTAATGCTATGAACAAAGTTATTTCTAAAGATAAAGTGGTAGGCGTTATCGGTCCTATGTTATCTGGTGAAATGATGGCTGCTGGCCCTGTAGCAAATAAGAGCAAAGTCGTAGCTCTTGGTACATCTACAACAGCTGAAGGTATTACTGATATCGGCGATTACATTTTCCGTAATGCTGTACCAGAATCCTTGGCAGTAGATACTGCAATTAAAGAAGCACATAAAACTTTGAACTTTAAAACTGCAGCTATTATGTACTCCAACAACAATGACCAAATGGTATCTGTAAATAATACAGCTCGTAAAGCATTGGAAGCTGAAGGTGTACAAATCGTTGATACTGAAACATTCGCAGATAAAGATACAGACTTCTCTGCACAATTAACTAAGATTCAACAAGCTAATCCTGATGTAATCGTTGTTGCTTCTCTATACCAAGAAGGCGCATTGATTATGAAAAAAATGCGTGAAATGGGTATGAAACAACCTGTAGTTGGTTCCAATGGCTTCAACAGTCCTGAATTTATTAAATCGCAGGTGCTGCAGCTGATGGCGTTATCGTAGGTACACCTTGGTTCCCTAACAAAGATGACCAAAAGGTAAAAGATTTCCGTAAAGCTTATAAAGATAAATATGGTAAAGAACCAGATCAATTCGCAGCGCAAGCTTACGATGCAGTTTACTTGTATGAAGCAGCATTGAAAAAATCTGGATCCACTACTGATCGTGAAAAATTCCGCGAAGCATTGAAAAATATTGCCGACTTTGTTGGTGTAACAGGTCAATTTAAATTCAATGATCACCGCGACCCTTCCATGGAAGTTCAAGTATTGCAAATTAGAAACGGTCAATTTGACGCATTAAAAAAATAAAAGTTGAGGTAGTATAGTGTTTTTACAACAATTAGTTAACGGGTTAACCCTCGGTAGCTTATATGCTGTACTCGCTATTGGCTTAACACTTGTGTTTGGCGTTTTAAATATCATCAACATGGCACACGGAGGCATCTTTATGATAGGTGCCTTCGTTGGTCTTTTTATGGTAACTGTTTTTGACGTAAACATATTTGTAGCCCTTATCGTAGCGATGGCTGTAGGTGCCGTACTAGGTTACTTATTAGAATTTGTGGCGTTACGCCCACTACGTAAGAAAAAGGTGTCTCACTTAGCACCACTTATCAGCACCATTGGTGTTTCCATCTTCCTTGAAAGTTTGGCATTATTATTATGGGGTCCCTCAAACGAGATCCTTCCCACCAGATTATATTGGTGGCCTTATCGACTTTGGGGTATTTAAAATCTCCATGGTGCAAATTATCGGTTTAGGTGTTTCTGTTCTCTTTAATGATTATTTTGAATGTGGTTATTAAAAAGACTAAGATTGGTAAAGCTATTCGTGCCGTATCCATGAGCACGGAAACAGCGGCTCTCTTAGGCATCAATCCAACGATGATTATTTCTGTTACCGTTATGATTGCTTCTGCTTTAGGTGCAGCTGCTGGTGTACTTGTTGGCCTTTCCTTCAATGCTATTGAGCCTACTATGGGTGTTATCATAGGCTTTAAAGGCTTGGCTGTACTTATCCTAGGTGGTCTTGGTAATATTACTGGCGCCATGGTAGGTGGCTTTATCTTGGGCATTGCGGAAATCTTCTCCGTTGCTTATGGTGCATCTACATTCCGTGATGCAGTAGCCTTCGGTTTAATCATTGTCTTATTATTCTGGAGACCACAAGGTTTATTTGGTTCTAAAGATAAGGGGGGCAGACCATAATGGATATTTTTAACCCTTATTATCTACAAATTGTGATGTTTTTCATCATCAATGCCATCCTTGGTATCTCTATTTATTTCACCCTTGCTAGTGGACAGTTATCCCTTGGGGCAGCTGGTTTCATGAGTGTTGGTGCATATGTGGGTGCATTGCTTTCTTTGAAAGCTGATTTACCTATCGTAGTTGGTATTTTAGTAGGTGGCTTTGTAGCCGCTTTAGTTGCCGTTATCATCGGTTTGCCAACAACTCGATTGAAAGGTCTATATCTCGCCATCGCCACACTTGGTTTTGGTGAAGTAGTACGTGTTATCTTCTTGAACTTAGATGTGACAAATGGTGCTCTTGGTCTATCCGGCATTCCATCTATTCCTCAAGAATTGACAAATTTTGCTTACGAAATTGATATTGATGGCCTTATGGGAATTGATGCTGTTGCATGGGGCAACATTATGGCTATCATTATTTTACTAATCGTTTTGATTTTTATTATTGCTTTCTGTGTACGTATCAACAATAGCCGTGTCGGTCGTGCCTTTGCCGCTATTAAAGGCAGATGATCATGCTGCTGAGTTGATGGGGATTAATGTAGTGTACTATAAAATGATGGCTTTCATCATCGGTGCATTTATCGCCGGTATTGGTGGTGGTTTGTATGCTCATATTACAAACTTTATCAATCCTACAGATTTCAGTTATCATAAAGTAGTACAAATCTTATTGTTCCCTGTATTTGGTGGTTCTAATGTAGTATGGGGCTCCGTACTCGGTTCTTTCATTCTTACATTGTTGCCAGAAGTATTGCGTTTCTTATCCGACTATCGCGATATCATTTATGGTGCATTGTTAGTCATTTTGATGGCTGTTCGTCCAGATGGTATTTTAACCGAATCTATGGTAGATAAGATTAGTCGTAAATTAGGCTTTAAAAAAGCTCCATACATTCCTGAAACACAAGTATTAACAGAACGTTTTGAAGCGTATAAGCGTAAACAACAAGATAAACAAGGATAGGAGGGGAACTGAATGCTATTAGAATTAAATGACGTAAGTAAAAGCTTTGGTGGCGTTGCAGCTCTCACAGGCATATCCTTTGGTGTTAAGCAAGGTGAAGTTTTTGGTGTTATCGGACCAAATGGTGCTGGTAAGACTACACTCTTTAACTTGATTACAGGTGTATTCCCTGTAAGTTCTGGCGAAATTGTATTTGATGGTATGTCTGTTGTAGGCATCAAGCCTCATAGAACGGTAGAAATGGGCATTGCCCGTACATTCCAAAACATTCGTCTCTTTGGCAATATGACAGCTTTGGAAACAGTATTAACTGGTATGCATTGCCGAACTGGTTCTGGTTTCGTTGCTAGTTTCTTAAGAACAAAACGCCAACGTATTGAAGAAGAACGTTGTCGTGGCATTGCCTATGAATTTTTAAAACTCGTAGGTCTTGAAGAAGATGCTGAAGAAGTTGCTACATCATTACCATATGGCAAGCAACGTCGTCTCGAAATCGCGCGTGCTTTAGCTACACATCCTCAATTGATTTTACTTGATGAACCAGCAGCGGGTATGAATGACAGTGAAACGGAAGCGTTACGCCAATTGATTGGTAAAATTCGCGACTTAGGTATTACTGTTGTCGTAATTGAACATGCCATGGAATTGATGATGAATATCTGTGACCGTTTGGTGGTATTCAATTTTGGTAAAAAGATTGCTGAAGGTACACCTCAAGAAATTCAAAATAATGAGGCTGTTATCGAAGCATACTTAGGTAAAGAGGAGGTGTAATATGTTAAAGCTAGAAAACATCGTGGCTGGTTATGGACATATTACAGCCTTAAAAGACATTAGCTTAGAAGTACCACAAGGGTCTATCGTATCCTTGATCGGTGCCAACGGCGCTGGTAAGTCGACAACAATGAAGACTATTATGGGCCTTGTAAAGCCTACATCAGGTAAGGTGCTATTTGAGGGTCAAGACATTACTGGACATAAAACTCATCAAATTGTACATAATGGTATTTCCTTAGTACCTGAAGGTCGTCAAATTCTTCAAGATATGAGCGTTTACGAGAATCTTGAAATGGGCGCTTATATACGCAATGATAATGAGATTGAAGCGGATATTAAAAAGGTATTTAAACGCTTTTCCAATTCTCGATGAACGGAGCTATCAACTAGGTGGTACATTATCTGGTGGCCAACAACAAATGCTTGCCATTGGTCGTGCTCTTATGGCCCGTCCTAAGTTATTGCTACTAGACGAACCATCTATGGGGCTTGCACCATTAGTAGTAAACGAAATCTTTGAAACTATTAAAGAAATTAGTGCAGAAGGCACCACCGTTCTCTTGGTAGAACAAAACGTCCGTCAAGCATTGAAAATCGCTGATTATGCGTATGTATTGGAAACAGGCAAAATGGTATTGTCTGGTCCAGCTGATGAAGTACGACATGATCCTCGTGTCATGGAAGCTTATTTGGGCGGTCGTGTCGAATAAAATTAAATATAATTTATTTGGATGTATATATCTATTATTAAACGGATATATACATCCATTTTTTGCAAACTCCTAAATATAGAAATTTTTTATTAGTAATAGAAATATATAGAACAAAATAACACTTCGATATGCGTAGAAAAGTACACATACGGGAGTAGGCATTAAACATAGATAATTTCAGTATTCTTGATGCTTCATGAAAACCATATAAAGAAGCTTCATCTTGCTTATATAGTAGTTACAAAGAAACGATGATAAAATATGTGTACGATAATTAATTAAATATTAAATTTATTTAAATAGTTGTGTTAAGGTGTTTTGTTAATTGAAATGAATGCTATGAGGTGCATGTATGAATCAAAAATGGATTGCTTTATCTCTTGTCATAGGTACGATAGCCACTACGGGTTTTGCAAAGGATGTTTCTCCTGTAGTAGTTACAACATCAAATATGAATACGTCTGCATCTACAATTGGTTCTGATCAAGAGTATCGTCTACGACAAGGGGATGAACTCATGATTGATGTAGTACAACAAGCAGATTTAGGTGCAAATAAAACTTTCACCATTCGACCAGATGGATATGTATCCATTCCTATGGCAGGTAATATTAAGGCGGATGGAATGACAGTAGAAGAATTCACCCGAAATGTATCTAACGCATTATCCACATACATTATCAATCCTGATGTGTCGGTTAATGTTACAAAATTAGGTGGCGTACGCGTTTATGTATTTGGTGAAATTAATAAACCAGGTGCTTATACATTAACAAAATCGAGTACCGTTATTGATGCGATTGGGGTCGCGGGTAGTTTCAACTGGGATACGGCTAAAAAGAAGATATTCTTAATTCATCAAAATGATCCTACAAAACCTATTGAAATCAATTTAAATAATATGTTGAAAACTGGTGATATGTCCCAAAATTACGTTATGCGTGAAGGCGATATCTTGTACTTAACTAAGAACAGTAAGATTAGTTTCTCTAGAGATATTGCTCCTATTTTGACAGGTGCTTACATGGTATCTCGCATAGGTAAAGACTAATTAGTAAAAATAGTATCATATGTAAGTCATATAAGGGGGGCTTTCATTGCGTTCATATTTATTACCCGGCTTATTACTTATTGTAGATGTTATTACTATTATTGGTGTGGCATTGATCAGTTTGCTTATACGATTTGATGGTTATATAACATCACATTATCTGCATCAGATGATAGATGCATTGCCTATAATGGTAATCTCCTATATTGTTATGCTTTTGTCCATGCATCTATATACGCGCATATGGCGCTATGCAGGTATGCGCGAAATGGTTGCTGTATTGATTGCGACCACCTTAGGAGCAGGACTGTTCTATACAGGGATGTATGTATTTGATAAATCTTTACCTAGATCCATATATTTGATTAGCTGGATTCTTAGTACCGGTGTTATCGGAATTGGTAGAATGGTACTCCATTATATTGCCATGCGATATGGTGGAAAACAAAGTACTGATGCTGATATGGTAAATACCTTAATCATTGGCGCAGGTGATGCAGGGTGCCACAATTGCTCGTGAAATTGAACGGTATCATAAACGGTCTCGTAAGGTAATTGGTTTCATCGATGATGATGAGTCTAAATTCAATCGTCTAATGGGCGGCGTTCGTATACTAGGTAATCGTCATGATATCCCATCTATTGTAAAAGAAAATAAGGTGAAAGAAATTATAATTGCCATGCCTTCTGTTACACGTAATGAAATCAGAAATATCATGGAAATCTGTTCACCTCTTAAATGTAAAGTCAATACATTACCGGGGATGTATCAATTGTTAGATGATGAGGTACTAGTATCCCATTTACATCCTGTATCCATAGAAGACCTATTAGAACGTGATGAGGTTCGTCTCGATATGGATATTGTAGAACATTATATTCGCGATAAGGTTGTTCTGGTTACTGGTGCTGGTGGATCTATAGGTTCAGAAATTTGTCGTCAAATTATGCGTGTTGGCCCTAAACAGCTCTTATTGTTAGGCCATGGTGAAAATAGTATATACCTGATCAATCAAGAGTTGAAAAATATATATAAAGATGGCCCAATTATACCAATTATTGCAGATATTAGAGATAAACAACAATTAGATCAAATATTCACTCAATATAATCCGCAAGTTGTATTCCATGCAGCAGCTCATAAACATGTGCCTCTTATGGAAATTCAACCGATGGCTGCCGTTTTAAATAACATTTATGGCACAAGAAATGTAGCCGACGTAGCAGGTCGCCATGGTGTAGAACGGTTTGTTATGATTTCTACGGATAAAGCCGTCAATCCAACTAGCGTTATGGGTGCCACAAAGCGCGTCGCAGAAAAGGTTATCATATCTATGAATGATACATATGATACGAAATATATTACTGTTCGTTTCGGTAATGTTCTCGGCAGTCGCGGTTCCGTCATTCCTTTATTTAAAAAACAAATTGAAGCTGGTGGCCCTGTAACTGTGACAGACCCTGAAATGACACGCTATTTTATGACCATACCAGAAGCGAGTCAACTCGTGTTACAGGCCGGTGCTATGGGTAAAGGTGGAGAGGTATTCTTACTTGATATGGGCGAACCTGTAAAGATTATTGATTTAGCAAGAAATATGATTCGTTTATCAGGATTGGAACCTGATAAGGACATTCATATTAAAATTACAGGACTTAGACCAGGTGAAAAGAAATATGAAGAATTACTTACCTCTGAAGAAGGAACCAATCGAACGAATCATACAAAGATTTTTGAAGCCCGCATTAGATACCGTTGATCGTGATTGGTTGATAGAAAAAATTAGCACCTTTGATTCTTGTGAAACTGATATGGATGTAATTGGCGTATTACAGGATATTATTCCAACATATACACCTAACCATAATATTTAAGCGGAAAGAGAGACCGCGGTGTTGTATGCCTACTTGAAAGGGGTATTGGGATGGAACAAATTATAGATATAAAAGATATAGCCAAGATTCTTGTTAGAAAACGGCGAACTATTATAAATGTGACTGGCATTTGTATTCTCCTTGGCGGTGCGTACTTAATCGTGACACCATCTACCTATCAGTCTACAGCTATGTTGCGTATTAAACAGACGCAAGGCTTAGGTAATTCAGTGCTATCTAGTGACCCAAGCTACTCTGATACGATGGCTCGTCAATTGATGAATACTGATGCAGAGATTTTAAAAAGTCGTAATGTTGTGGAACCTGTTATCAATGAAATTGCCGGAGATAGTAGTAAGCTACCAACGTATGAAGAATTTGTTAAAAATCGTATTGAGACAAAGCCATATAAAGAAACACAGTTATTACAAGTTAGTGTGACTGGTAAGTCCCCAGAAGAGGCACAAGAAGCTAATCAGTTATTAATTGATACATTTTTAAAACGCTTAGCCGAGTTATCCCAAGTTGAACAAAAAGCGACTCGTGAGTTTTTACAAAAAAGAGTGGTAACAGCGAAGGAGGAATTGTCTGAAGCAGAGAAAAAGCTCCAACAATTTCAAGTAGATAATAAAATTTATTCTACCAATGATCAAATGAAGGGGCTTACAGATAAGATTACGTTAATCGATCGTGAAAAGGCACAAAATAAGCTCGATTTAGAAACGGCGCAAGCTGCATTAGGTAGCATTAATGCTGATTTAGGTTCGGCAGGTGCTAGTATTGCAGATAGTTCAACGGTACAAGCTTATAAATCACAACTAGCAGATTTAGAGGCTCGTAAGGCAAGTTACGTAGGTAAATATACTGATTCACATCCTGCAATGAAGGAAGTAAATGATCAGATTGCTAAAGCACAAGCCGGTTTACAACAGGAAATCGATGCTATTGTTTCACAGCAAGCTCCATCAAGTAACTCCGCTCAACAAGGGTTATTAACAGATAAATTTAAATGAAGCTGCTTTAGCAGTAGCTCAAAGTAAAGAGGCTACGTTAGCTGATTTAGATAAAGATAACGAAGATGCGATGAAAGCACTCCCTGAAAAGGAACGGGGGTATATTCAAGCTAAGCGTGATGTAGATGTAGCCCAAGATATTTATGAAATGCTTTCTAAACGTCTGGAAGAAGCTAAGGTGGCAGAGGTTATGGTACCGAATGAGGTACAAATTGTCGATGCTCCTACATTACCAGAAAAAGCGATTGCTCCTCGTCGTGTACTTGTTATGGTTGCCAGTGCTATTATCGGTTTAATTTTAGGATGTTTGTATACATTAGTTAACTCCTTGCGAAATCGTAGAATACAGACTGCAAAAGATGTTGAAGATATGTTACAGGTGCCAATGTTAGGTGTCATTCCTAATCACAGAAAATTAGTAACAGAAGAACCTAAGAATAAAGTGTTGCGTTGGTTGTACAAGGTGAGAGGTTAAGATGGATACGATACGATTAATTTCAAATGAATATGGTGATACTCCTCTTGTGGAATCTTATCGAACATTGCGTAGCAATTTACAGTATCGCTGTAATGCAGAAAATAGAAAAATGTTGTGTGTTACATCTGCTACAACAGGTGAAGGTGTATCGGAGGTGGCCGCTAATTTAGCGATTTCTTTATCTAAGAATAATGACAAGGTGCTGTTAATCGATGGTAATTTACGCAATCCAGTGCAACATGTTGTATTTGATGTAAAAAATCAAGGATTAACAAATCATATCATTATGGATGAAGATTTGACGATTCATCGTCATGTGATGCCTCATCTAGATCTAATTACCAGTGGTATTGCAGTGGAATCTCCATCCGAGGTGGTTGATTCCCATCGATTATCTACGGTATTTGAGTACATTCGTGATGAATATGATGTCATCATAGTGGATACACCATCGGTGTTAAGTGTTACGGATGCCTTGGTAATAGCTGAGAAAGCTGATGGGGTTCTCTTGGTTGTAAAAGGTGATTATGTTCAACCTGATGATATGGCATTAGCTAAACAACGATTAGAGCAAATTGGAGTACCTATTATCGGATCAGTGTTTATTGATATGGAATAAATGGAAAGTATAGGTGAAAGCTATGAAAATTAATTTCTCTCCTCCAGATATTACAGAATTAGAAATCAATGAGGTAGTAGAAGCGTTAAAAAGTGGTTGGATTACAACTGGACCACGTACTAAGGAATTAGAACGACGTATTGCAACGTATTTAGGGACGCCAAAGGCAGTGTGTTTAAATTCAGCAACTGCAGCCTTAGAAATGATTCTTCGCGTATTGGGTATTGGACCAGGTGATGAAGTTATAACTAGTGCTTACTCCTATACGGCTAGTGCAAGTCCTGTAGTTCATGTAGGGGCAAAACTAGTATTAATCGATACAGCACCTGATTCTTATGAAATGGACTATGATAAGGTGGCTGCTGCCATAACCGATAAGACAAAGGCCATTATTCCTGTCGATATCGGTGGTGTACCTTGTGATTATGACCGTTTATTTACAATTGTAAATGATGCAAAATCTTTATTTGTACCAAGTAATGATATACAACGTGCTTTAGGTAGAATTCCAATCGTTGCAGACTGTGCACATTCTTTTGGGGCAACCTATAAAGGGATGCATACAGGCAATGTAGCTGACTTTAGTAGTTTTTCCTTTCATGCGGTAAAAAACTTTACCACTGCTGAAGGTGGGTGTGCTACGTGGAATCATATAGAGGGCATTGATGATGAAGCTCTCTATAAGGAATTTCAACTATTATCTTTACATGGGCAGGATAAGGATGCATTGGCCAAAACTAAGATGGGGGCCTGGGAATATGATATTAAAGGTACCTATTATAAGTGCAATATGACGGATATTATGGCTGCTATTGGATTGGCCCAATTAGAACGATATCCTGGCCTATTAGAACGGCGTCGTGAAATTATTAATCGATATAATGACGCGTTTAAAGATTGTCCTGTATCTGTAGTACCTCATTATACGGATGAGCATATGAGTAGTGGTCATTTATATTTAGTGCGTATCAATGATGCAACCGCAGAACAACGTAATGAATTAATTGAACGAATGGCAGAAAAAGGTGTTGCTACAAATGTGCATTATAAGCCAATTCCAATGCATACGGCTTATAAAAACTTGGGATTTTCTATCGATGATTATCCGAATGCATATGATCAGTTCAAAAATGAAATTACATTGCCCCTTCATACTAATTTATCGGATGAAGAGGTAAGCTATGTGATTCATACATTTAAAGAATGTTTAGGTGCATTATGATTTGGAAATCATGGCAGGAGTTGCCCAATGATATGCGATGTGAAGCAGTTCGTTCTTATTACGACATCTTAGTATCCAAACATCGTGATTTAATGCTTAAGTCTGTATTTGATCGCTTAATGGCAGCCATTCTATTAGTAGTATTAAGTCCCATATTTCTATTATTAGCGGTATGGATAAAACTAGATAGTGAAGGCCCTGTATTTTTTAGACAAGAACGGGTCACGCAGTATGGTAAATCCTTTAGAATTTATAAGTTTAGAACTATGGTACAAAATGCTGAACAGCTTGGTGCACAAAGTTACGTCTAAAGGCGATATGCGTGTTACATCTGTAGGACAGGCTTTGCGAAAATGTCGACTCGATGAATTGCCTCAGTTGATAAATATATTGGAAGGTACCATGAGTTTTGTCGGTACGCGTCCAGAGGTCCCAAGGTATGTAGCAGCTTATACAGATGAAATGAAAGCGACATTGTTACTGCCCTGCAGGTGTAACGAGTGTAGCTAGTATTCGGTATAAGGATGAAGATACCTTGTTAGATGCGGCAGATGATGTAGATGATTGCTATATTCATAATGTATTGCCTGCAAAGATGGAATGGAATTTACGGAGTCTTAAAGAATTCTCGTTCATTGGAGAATTAAAAGTTATGGTGGAAACGGTATTGGCCGTTATACGTTAGAAAGGTAGTATGGCAGAAACAACAGCTCATGATATACAAGCTAAAGAATTGAATATGCTTTTAGTATTTAAAGAATTTTGTGATGCTCATAATCTACGATTCTATTTATGTGGTGGCGGTCTTATAGGAGCTATTCGACATAAAGGGTTTATCCCTTGGGATGATGATTTAGATATTTTTATGCCTCGTCCTGATTATGAAAGATTGGCTGAACTTTGGCCTATATACGGTGATAAACGATATACCTATTGTAGAACAACGAGAGATAAAATCTATCATGATGCGGGTGCATCAATTCGCGATGAAGAAACGACTTTCATCAATCGCCATAGTGTGAATGAAGATATTTGTCATGGATTAGCCCTTGAAATTATGCCCATCGATGGCTGTCCCAAAGGGTACTGTCAAACGATTCTTTCAATTAATGTGGGCCATGACCTTTGCCTTGTTTAATGCACAACGGTTGCCTGATAACAAGGGGAAGGTATATCGCATGTTGGCAGGGTGCATTTATAAGGTGATTTCTAAACCTTCGTGGCGTTATCACATATGGCGCTTTGCAGAAAAACAAATGAGCCAATATGATTTTGACACATCCCATGAAGTAACGGAACTGATTGGTAGTTTGAAAGGTATGAAGCTACGCCATCCACGCCAAGATTTTGATCACGTTGTATATAAGGAATTTGAAGGTCATCAAATTCCCGTTATGGCTGGCTATGAACGATACTTACGTTTGATTTGGGGCGACTATATGCAATTGCCTCCAGTGGAACAGCGTGTAGCAAAGCATGATGCCGTATATATCGATATGGATCGTAGTTATACCAATTACAAGGGCATTCATTATTTAGTAAATACACATCGTTAATAGTTAAGGGAGGTTCTATGAAAAGAATAGCAGTTATCTTTGCTGGTGGCGTAGGATCCCGTATGAAAAATGATAAAATGCCAAAGCAATTCCTTGAATGGAATGGTAAGCCTATACTGATACAAACACTATCCATTTTTGAAGAAGAACCCTTCATTGATGGCATTGTATTAGTGTGTAAGTCAGACTGGATGGATTATGCAAGGCTCTGATAGCAAAAGAAGGCCTTCAAAAAATCGTATCCATTGTTCCTGGTGGCGAGACTGCACTGGACTCTCAATATAACGGTTTGCTTGAAGTGAAACGATTATATGGTGTTGATGATATAACAGTACTAATTCATGATGGTGTACGACCTTTGGTTGATCGTTCTACCATTGTTAGAAATATACGATCTGTTGAAACAAAGGGGAGTGCCATTACGGTAACTCCTGCTATTGAAACAGTTATGGTTACTGATGATGGAGAAATCAAAACGATTTTAAATCGTCAACAATGTTTGATGGCAAAAGCGCCTCAAAGTTTTAGGCTCGTTGATATTCTTTCAGTTCATGATACATCAATAGCTGAAGGAATTCATGATTTTATCGATTCTGCATCTATGATGATGCATTATGGGTATCCATTGTACCCCGTATGGGGGGAACCTGAAAATATTAAGATTACAACCCCATCAGATTATTATATGTTCACAGGTATATTAAAAAATAGAGAAAGTGGAGGTGAGGGCAATTAATACGGTTGTTGAACGAGACATACAAGAAATTATAGGTGATTCTCATATATTTAAGGCGTTTCAGGATAAGACAATACTTGTAACAGGTGCTACAGGTTTAATAGGCTCTATGGTGGCTCGTTCATTAGTAGCCGCCAATGATGCCTACCATCTTTCATTACATGTCATCTGCCATGTGCGCAATATAGAAAAGGCACATTCTATGTTTGAGGATATTCTAAATTCACAAGCAATCACATTTGTTGATAGGCCATTAGATTCTCTAACTGTAGCATGTGACTATATTATGCATGGGGCTGCCCCTACAAAATCTAAATATTTTGTAGAACATCCGGTGGATACGATTCGTACATCAATACATGGTACGGAACGTATGTTAGAAACTGGGAAAAGAACAGCGGATTTTAGGTATGGTATATCTATCGAGCATGGAACAGTATGGTATACCTTATGAATCTGGTCAAGTTATGACGGAGGATCGCATTGGATATTTAGATCATCTAAACGTTCGTAGTTCCTATTCTGAAAGTAAGCGTATGTGCGAATGTTACTGTAAATCCTATGCTGTTGAATTTGGTGTTCCTGTTAAAATCGCTCGCCTAGCACAGACGTTCGGCGCTGGTGTGCCGTTAGATGATAATCGGGTGTTTATGCAGTTCACCCAACATGCCTTGGATGGTCGTGATATTATCCTTCATACTAAGGGCGATTCCATGTCCAACTTCTGTTATATTACGGATGCAGTGCGGGCCATTATTATTTTGATGACCCAAGGTGATATGGGCGAAGCTTATAATGTGTGCCATGACGAGGAAACTCGTAGTATTGCTAGTATTGCCAATTTGGTAGCGTGCCATGTGGGGGGCGATAAAGTTTCTGTTGTCTTTGATATACCTGAAAATGCGTCCTCCTTTGGATATGCGCCTACAGTTCATATGTTTTTAAATTCTAGGAAGATGCGCAATCTATCATGGGAACCAAAGGTAACAATGAAAGACGCATATATACGTTTAGCCGAATATATCACAGAGGAGCGTCAAAATGGGTAAAGAAATTATTATTGTTACGATTTCCCTCGGTAATGACGGAGCTGAACGAATTTTAACAGAATTGGCCCGCCAATGGCATCATGATGGACACGAGATTACAGTTATTCAAACAAGTCCCAATCGCTATGGCACCGAATATGCATTGCCAGAAGGTATAGAGCAAATACAAATACATACGACCAGTTCCAATAAGATCCTTCGATTTTTACAAGAAATTAAAGCACTTATTGGCATATTAAAACAACGTCCTAATGCAACGTGTTTATCATTTCTGAGTGCGTCCAGTTTTATATTAGCTATTAGTTCGTGGTTTGTGAAAAATCGAATGGTATTTTCTGAACGAAATAATCCGCGTAAGGTGCCTGTCGGCAAACATCAACAAATGCTTCGAGACTTTGCGTTTCGATTTGCTGATGCCTTAGTATTTCAAACTGAAGATGCGAAATCATATTTCTCTAAGTCTATACAAAGCCGTGGGCATATCATTCCGAATCCGATTAATGGCAATTTACCAGAACCTTACGAAGGAGAACGTGAAAAGATTATTGTAACCGCGTGTCGATTGCATCCGCAAAAGAATTTACCTATGATGATTAATGCATTTAGCATGTTGGCAGATGAGTTTAAGGAATATAAACTTGTCATTTATGGTCAAGGTGTCCTAGAGGATGAACTTCGTCAACAAATTGCAAATTTAGGATTAACAGACAGAGTTCTTTTACCGGGGTTCGCAACTAACATCTTGGAACAAGAGCGACCATGTACAATGTTTGTGTCATCGTCTGACTTTGAAGGCATATCTAACTCCATGTTAGAAGCTATGGGAATGGGGCTACCTGTAGTTGTTACAGATTGCCCGGTAGGCGGTGCGCGTATGGTCATTCAAGATGGGGTCAATGGATTACTAGTGCCAGTAGGGGATACGAAAACGATGTATGAAAAAATGAAATCCATCTTAGCAAGTCCTGAGTTGGCTAAACGTATATCTGTTGAAGCAATCAAGGTGCGAGATACATTCCCACTAAGTAAAATTGCTAAACGTTGGATTGATATTTTATAGAAAAATTAGTGTTGTGATGTACATATATTGAGAGAAGAGGGACAGTATTGAAGTTAAATATTACGACCATATCTAATCGTCTTATATGGTTTATAACATTAGTATTTCTTGTACTTTCATTGACCATATCGTTCGCCCTCGGCGATGCAGATTACGGTGCCTATGTGCTATTCGTATGCTTGTTTGGATTAATACTATGTTATCTCGTACGAGACCAGGGGCGAATTACAGTGTCATTTACATGGATGCATATGTATATGCTACTATTCATAGGCGTTTGCTATCTTAGTTCTCTAAATGCTCTTGATCCATCTGTAGCCATGAGTAGAAGCTTTGATATTGTAAAAATATTTTGTATGCTCATTGTTTTGTATATGTGCTTTCAGCGAGAAAAATCAGTTGATTCCTTATTGAAAATCGGTATGTGGACAGGATATATTGTCTGTTTCTATACGGTGTATTACTATGGGCTCGATTATTTTATCAATGTTCTTTCATCATCGGCTCGTATAGCAAATGATGCATTAAATGCAAATACAGTAGGACTATTAGGTGCCAATGCTATTGTAATGACCGTGTATTATATGATGTACGATAAACCGCGATGGTGGAACATCATAGTATTACCAACATTAGGTATATTGGCGGCTACAGGTAGTCGGAAAGCATTGGTATTTGTCGTTATAGGTATCGTTTTATTATTCGTATTCAAAAGCTTTCGTAGTAAAAATATTGTTAATTCCTTAGCTAAATTAGTAGCTTATTTGAGCATACTAATTATTGCTTTTATAGGTATATTACAGCTACCTATTTTTAGTGAAGTGTTAGAACGTATGAGTTCCATGGTAGATGCTTTCACAGGCACTGGTGGGGATTCTTCTGCTATTGTTCGCATGGCCTTAGTCGATATTGGTTGGGATTTATTTCATCAGTCTCCAATTATAGGCGTTGGGATTAATAATCCTGCGGTATATACATACTTTATTTTCGGTCGAGAAAATTACTACCTTCACAATAATTACATTGAATTACTGGCGGGTACTGGTGTTATAGGTGTGGTCACATACTACTCCATGTATGCCTATCTCGTTTATAACATGATACGATATCATGATTTTCACAGCAATGAATATGTCATGGTATTTATATTACTTATGTCTCAATTAGTTATGGATATGGGTTTGGTTTCCTATGAAAGTAAAAGTACTTACTTTTATATGATGTTATTTTTTATAGAAGTTCAGATTTTACGGGCTAAAAGGAAGAAATTACATGAACATACAAACAATCTTGACCAAGGGAAAGCGGTTCATCTCTGATCCTTATTACCGTTTACGGGTGATGATAAAAATGGGTGCTTATGATTCCTTAAGCGATGAAGCGTTTCTACGAAGGATATTTCCTCAATATATGGGATATCCATTAAATTTAGATAATCCACAGACCTTTAGTGAAAAGATGCAGTGGATGAAATTATATGATCGTAAATCCATATATACTACTATGGTTGATAAGTATGAGGCTAAAAAGTATTTAGCTGATAGGATTGACTCAAAGTACATCATTCCTACTTTAGGTGTATGGGATTCTTTTGATGAAATTGATTTTGATGCATTACCGAATCAGTTTGTACTAAAATGCACTCATGACAGTGGTGGTATTGTAATTTGTAAAGATAAGTCTAAGTTTGATAAAGAAGGAGCACGTCAAATTATTAATAAATCTTTACAGCGTGATTTTTATCTTATAGCTCGTGAATGGCCCTATAAAAATGTACGTCGCCGTATTTTAGCAGAAGAGTATATAGATGAGTTAGGGAATGCAGATTTATTAGACTATAAGATGTATTCCTTTCACGGAGAACCAAAGCTAACTGTAGTTTGTTCTGAACGATTTTCTAAAGGTGGAACACGTATGAACTATTATGATGAGGATTGGAATTATATTAATCTTTCCGTTCTTCATTATGAGCCCTCTAACAAACATTTGAAAAACCGCCACACTATGAAGAAATGAGATCATTATGCAAACAATTATCTAAGGATTTTCCGTTTTTACGGGTTGATTTTTATGACGTGAATGATCATCTTTATATTGGAGAATTAACATTGTATCCTGGCGCAGGATTTATAAAGATGGAACCAATGGAGTTTGATTACGAAATGGGAGAGTGGTTACATCTTGAAGGTATACATCGGAGCTGATTTTGTTCCTACAGATATAAATCGTATATTATTCGAAAATGGTGATATGGAGTCTATAAATTTAAAATCACCTACAAAAACGATTAATGGGTTTACAGCAATACAGAATTATTTGTCATGTGAAGCGCATCATGAGTTATTTTTACAAGGCTTAAAGAATATAAATCGTAATTAAATGGATTTGAATATCAATGGATACTAAAGTTGTAGCTGCTGCTAAGTGGTCACTTATAACGGAGATCTTAGCAAAGCTTATTACACCAATTACAAATATCATATTGGCACATATTTTGGCCCCTACAGCATTTGGTATATTAGCCACTATAATGATGGTTATTTCATTTGCGGAAATGTTAGCAGATGCGGGATTCCAGAAATTTCTTGTTCAATACGAATTTGAAAGTGAAGAGGCTAAACAGAAAAGTGTTAGTGTTGCATTTATTTCAAATATAGTACTAGCTATTGTATTATGGATTGCTATCATTGTCTGCCGTGATGAGTTAGCATCATTGGTTGGCAATGAAGGATTAGGTATTCCTTTAGCTATGATGGGGGCTATGTTACCATTGAGTGCATTTAGTAGCATTCAAATGGCAATGTATAGAAGAAATTTTAACTTCAAATTTCTCTTAAGCATACGAATGATTACTATCATTACTCCTTTGTTCGTATCTATACCAATGGCATTAGCAGGTTTTGATTATTGGTCTTTGATTGCTGGGCTTTTAGTGGCACAACTATTTACAGCTATTGCATTATGTGTGAGACAAGAAAAATTGATATCCATCTATTTTTCGTATCCTATATTTCGTAATATGTTCAGTTTTAGTGCATGGTCCTTGGCGGAGGCATTCTCTATATGGCTTACGGCATGGGTAGATACCTTCATTATTAGTCATTTTTTGAACGCATATTATCTTGGCGTTTATAAGATGCCAACAGCTATAGTTACTACTGTTATGGCTATTGCTACATCTTCGATGGCTCCTGTTTTATTCTCTGCTTTATCACGACATCAACATAATAAAGAGGAGTTTGAAAAAACATTTTTAACATTTCAACGATATATGGCCTTTATATTTTTGGTTCCATTAGGTGTTGGTATGTTTGTATATCAAGATTTTATTGTACAAATTTTATTGGGACCTCAGTGGAAGTTAGCCGGAATAGTGCTAGGATCATGGGCATTAAGCTCATCTCTCGTGACCGCTATTTCATATTTAATATCTGAAGCGTTTCGTGCTAAGGGAATGCCCAATATTTCATTCCTTGCACAGATGTTACATCTCATCGTATTAATTCCGGTTATATACATATGTGTTCAATATGATTTCACTACATTTGTCTATGCTCGTTCTATAGTACGGATTCAAATGATTGGTGTACTTTTATATCTCTTAGCTGTGTATGTGAAGATGAATGCGTGGAGTGTAATTTTTAATATTAAAGCCTATATCATTACCTCCGCCATTGTAGGTATTGGTTCCTATGCTTTGTTGCATGTATATAATAGTATGATTTGGACGATTTTCTGTATATGTGTCAGTCTTATTTCGTATCTTGTTGTGTTGTATTTATTTCCAACGGAGAGGGTTGTACTTGCTAAAATATGGGATAGCGCCTTAGCACGACTAAGACGTTCCTAAAGGAAAGGACAGACTATGCTTTTACAAAATGTATCATTACATAACAAGGTAATTCTCATTACTGGGGCTGCAGGATTTGTAGGTGCCAATCTTGTTATGTCGCTTTTTAATAATATTGAAAATAGCCTCATCATAGGTGTTGACTCTGTTAATGATTATTATGATGTGAGTTTAAAGGAGTATAGACTTCAACAGATTGTTTCCTCCGTAAAACATGATAATCAATGGATATTCAAAAAAGGGAATATAGCGGATAAAGAGTTTTTACAATCTATTTTTGATGGATATAAACCGGATGTAGTTGTGAACTTAGCAGCACAGGCAGGTGTACGCTATTCTATTACGAACCCAGACGCATATATAGAATCAAATATTATTGGCTTTTACAATATATTAGAATGTTGCCGTCATTCGTATGATAATGGGGCAAAAGGTGTTGAACATCTTGTATATGCATCATCCTCTTCCGTTTATGGTTCTAATAAAAAGATTCCTTATTCTACAGATGATCAAGTAGATAATCCTGTGTCCTTATATGCAGCTACAAAGAAATCTAATGAATTATTAGCCTATTCCTATGCTAAGTTGTATAACATCCCATGTACAGGCCTTCGGTTCTTTACTGTGTATGGCCCAGCAGGGCGTCCTGATATGGCATACTTTGGATTTACTAACACATTGCGCAAAGGCGAAGTGATTAAAATCTTTAACTATGGTAATTGTAAGCGTGACTTTACTTATATAGACGATATTGTTGAAGGCGTTTATAAGGTTATGCAAGTAGCTCCTGAACGAAGAAATGGGGCTGATGGATTACCAGTACCACCATATGCAATTTATAATATCGGTAATAATAGTCCTGAAAATCTATTGGACTTGTGACAATATTAGGTGAAGAGTTAATAGGTGCTGGTGTGTTACCAGCAGATTTTAACATGGAGCGCCATAAGGAACTCGTACCGATGCAACCTGGAGATGTGCCGATTACATATGCTGATACATCTGCATTAGAAACGGATTTTGGGTTTAAACCGAGTACAACACTTCGAGAAGGTTTAAGACGTTTTGCAATATGGTATAAAGATTTTTATATGAAGGATGGTAAATAAATGAAAATAGCAATAGCTGGTACCGGGTATGTAGGTCTTTCAAATGGCGTATTATTAGCACAACATAATGAAGTGGTTGCACTGGATATCATTCCTGAAAAGGTAGATATGATTAACCGTAAAGAATCACCTATTGTTGATTCAGAATTGGCCGATTATTTAAAGAATAAGTCGCTAAATTTCCGTGCTACATTAGATCCTAACGAGGCTTTCACAGGTGCTGAATATATTATAATCTCTACACCAACTAATTATGATCCACAAAAGAATTTTTTTGATACATCATCCGTAGAATCTGTTATTAAAACAGTTTTAGATATTAATCCTGATGCGGTTATGATTGTTAAATCTACAGTCCCTGTAGGTTATACAGAAGAGATGCGAGAACGGTTTAATACGAAGAATATAATTTTCTCTCCTGAGTTTTTACGTGAAGGTAAAGCGTTATATGATAATTTATATCCTTCTCGTATTGTAGTTGGTGAAGATTCGGAACGTGCTCATACGTTTGCTCACTTATTAGCAGAAGGTGCTCTTAAAGATGATATACCTTTATGTTTCACTGGTTCTACAGAGGCAGAGGCCATTAAATTGTTTGCTAATACCTATTTAGCATTGCGTGTAGCTTATTTTAATGAACTAGATTCCTATGCAGAGGTGCGTGGATTAAATACGAGTGAGATTATTCATGGCGTATGTTTAGATCCTCGTATTGGGGATTTCTATAATAATCCTTCCTTTGGATATGGCGGGTTACTGTTTGCCAAAGGATACAAAAGCAATTATTGGCAAATTACAATGATGTGCCACAAAACCTCATATCTGCCATTGTTGATGCAAATCGGACGAGAAAAGATCACATTGCAGATGCCATCATCGGAAAAGACCCTAAGATTGTTGGCATTTACCGATTGACAATGAAAACAAATTCCGATAATTTTAGAGCTTCTGCTGTACAGGGTATCATGAAACGTATTAAAGCAAAGGGGATTGCCGTTGTTGTGTATGAACCAACACTAGAGGCGGATGATTTTTTCCATTCACCAGTCATTAGAAACTTTTGATGATTTTAAACGTGTTAGTGATGTGATTGTAGCCAATCGTTGGGATGAATCATTGGCTGATGTAAAGGATAAAGTTTATACTAGAGATATTTTTGACCGAGATTAGTGGCGGTGATAGTAGATGTTAAAGAAACATTGGATAAGCTTTACTTTAGTTGTTCTCGTTATCCTTTTTATCTGGGATAATTCGCTACAAAATGATATTTCCTCAGATGGTTTGAGTCTTAAGATGACACAATGGTTGAGTCCGATTCTGTATAAGCTGGGTCTCACCGGTGACATGTGGTCGTTAAATCGCATTGTCCGAAAGATGGCGCATGTGTTCGAGTTTGCTGTACTTGGTGGATGTTTGTATGTAGCATTGCATCAATTTAATCGTGAATATGCAGGACTTAAAGTGATTTTTATAGGATTAGTTATTGCCGTTATGGATGAATGCTTGCAACTTGCAAGTATTGGTAGACATGCATCGATTCGCGATGTAGCAATCGATACAGCTGGCGTCATCATTGGTGTTGCTGTCGTACAAGTTATATTATCTATTTATCGAAGAATTCGGCATAGTTAATAGATGGATTTTAATTAAATATACAAGGCTTCTATGAGTTATTTATAGGAGCCTTGTTTTTTTGTGAAAACAAAATGAAATTATTAAATAATCTTTAATTTTAAGCAATCAAATATTATCAAAAGTTTAGGTATAGGTACTTTTCAAGACATAGATTCATTGGTATAATATGAATGTAAAATGAATTTGAGCAAAATAAAGAGATTATATTTAAGAGATTTATATCGAGGTAAGGGGCGATATAAAGATGAGAATGGGGAAGAAGATGAAACGCATTTTAGATTTACATACATATATTTTGCCAGCTATGGCAGATGGAAAGGGACCTCAATCCATGGCTGAATCTGTGCAAATGGTTAAAGATTTAGTCCGTTCTGGTATTACAGATATTTTTTGTACACCTAAGGTTAATGAGCTAAATGTACAGACCGTTGTTGAGTCAGTAGTGGAGCAGGTAGAAAATTTAACACAAGTAGTATCTGAACAAGCGATACCGGTTACATTACATAATGGTGCCGTTGTTGAGTTAGGTGATGGTATGATTGACTATATACGCAATCATAAAGAATCACTTGTATTAGGTAATAGCCATTTTATGTTAGTTACTATTCCACAAGATTGTAAGTTATATCATGTAGATGCGTGGTTACAGACTTTATGTGACTTAGGCATCACGCCTATCATAAGTGAAGTGGAACGTAGTGACCTTTTCTTTAATAAACCTGAACAACTATTGGAATGGGTTGATAAGGGCATTTTATTTGAATGTAATATTATGTCTTTTACACATCATTCTGAGCATTATACGAGAGCTATTGAATTATATACGAATGGTCTAATACACTTTCTTTGGTACTGGTTATGATGTGATGAACAATCAATATGGTAGCTATGTAGATGTAATTTCTAAACTAGATGTTGAATATAAGAAAGATTTACTTAGTGACGTCCGATTAAATGAACGCGATTTATTAGCGGATAGAGTATTTTATCCTACGGTACCGGATCATTGGGCAGGAAAACGACCTAATTTTCTGGACTCGACTTCTATCAATCGCTTTTATAAAAAAAAGAGTTTTTTTGTTATGCCGTTTAAGTATAGCAAAAAGACTCTTTTTTACATGATATTGTATTTTTTATTGCAATAAAACACTATATATAGTATACTATGAAAGCGGTTAGAAATACGAAATAATCTATTTGAATTTTGTATTTTTCGTAGTAAATAATATAGATTGAGTATGGTTTTTTCCATACTTTTTTATATGTAATGACATTAATTAATTCGGAGTATGGGAAACGGGGAGGTTCCGAGATGTTGCAGGTCATTAAACGGGATGGTACAAAGGTACCTTTCGATAAACATAAAATTGCAGTAGCTATTGAAAAGGCAGAACATAGTAGTACGGGGTTATATGAATCTGGCTTAGCTGAACGCATTGCTGACGAAATTGAAGCATATGCTATAAAACTTCAAAAGGATATGACAATCTATGCTATAGAAGATCAAGTATACTATAAGTTGATTGAGTATCATAATCCTGCAACAGCTCGTGCTTATGAAGGTTATAAAGCGGTACAAGCTTTCAAACGTCGCCAAAACACGACTGACGAAGATGTCATCGGTTTGTTGGATCGTAGTAATGTTAGTGTTCTTGATGAAAATTCTAATAAAGATGCTGCCATTGTATCTACACAACGCGATTTAATTGCTGGTGAAGTGTCCAAGGATATTGCGCGTCGTAAGTTGATTCCTACAGATATACTAGAAGCACATGATAGCGGTGCTATCCATTTCCACGATATGGACTATATCATCCAACCGATGTTTAACTGTTGCTTAATCAACTTAGAAGATATGTTGACAAATGGTACAGTTATCAATGGTAAGCGCATTGACACGCCAAAATCATTCCAAGTAGCATGTACTGTAACAACTCAAATCATTGCACAAGTTGCATCTGGTCAATATGGTGGTCAAAGTATTAATGGTATTGACCGTATTTTGGCACCATTCGTACGTAAATCTTATGAAAAAATCCTCAATAATGTAATTGAAGAACAAGTTGAGATTTACGGCATGGAACCAAATATGGAAAAGGCTCGTGAAATTGCTTGGAAACGCACGCGTAAAAGAGGTAAAGGACGGCATTCAAACCATTCAATACCAAATCAATACATTGATGACTACAAATGGACAATCCCCATTCGTTACATTGTTTATGTATTTCCAACCGGATTATGAATACGCTAAGGAAGCGGCATTAATTACGGAAGAAATTTTACGTCAACGTATTAAGGGTGTAAAAAATGAAGCCGATGTATACATTACACCAGCATTCCCTAAATTGATTTATGTATTAGACGAACACAATGTTCATCCGGATAGCCCATATTATTATTTAACAGAATTAGCTGCTCAATGTACGGCTAAACGCATGTATCCTGATTATATTTCTGCAAAGAAGATGAAGGAAAATTACGAAGGCAATGTATTCAGCCCTATGGGATGTCGTTCCTTCTTATCTCCTTGGAAGGATGCAGAAGGCAATTATAAATTTGATGGCCGTTTCAACATGGGCGTAGTAAGTTTGAATTTGCCACAAATTGGTATTTTAGCACGCGGTAGTGAAGAAAAAGTATTTTTGAAATCTTGGATAAACGCCTTGAGTTAGCTGAAAAAGCATTGATGTTACGTTACAATCTATTGAAAGATGTAGTAAGTGATGTATCCCCAATTCACTGGCAACATGGTGCTATTGCGCGACTTAAAAAAAGGTGAAAAAAATCGCTCCATTTTTGACTGGTGGCTATGCGACGATTTCCCTTGGTTATATCGGCATTTATGAAGCATGTCGCTTGATTACTGGCGAATCTAATACAGGTGAACATGGTCGTGTTTTTGCCATGAAAAATTATGGATCGTTTGAACCAAGCTATTAATGAATGGCGTGAAAAAAACATAACTTTAGGCTTTGGTCTTTATGGTACGCCTGCTGAAAGCTTAACAAATCGCTTCTCTTCTTTGGACCGAGCACGCTTTGGTATTATAGAAGATGTAACGGACAAAGGTTACTATACGAATAGTTATCATGTAAGCGTTCGTGAAGAAATTAACGTATTTGATAAATTTGCCTTTGAATCTGAATTCCAAAAGAAATCGACTGGCGGTTGCATTTCCTATGCGGAAATTCCGAATATGTCCAATAATATTCCTGCAGTATTGACGATGATTAAATATATTTACGACAATATTTCCTATGCAGAGTTCAATACGAAATCTGACTACTGTCATGAATGCGGATTTGATGGTGAAATCAAGGTTAATGATGACAATCAATGGGAATGCCCTCGTTGTCATAATACAAACCGCGATAAATTAACAGTTATCCGCCGTACGTGTGGATACCTTGGTGAAAACTTCTGGAACGAAGGTCGCACAAAAGAAATTAAAGATCGTGTAATGCATATTTAATTTTATTAATCGTAAACATGTTAAAAGCTGTGCCATCGGCACAGCTTTTACTATATACATGATAAATTGAAATATATCTATATGTTTAATTTGGTCAAAGTTGATCATAGGCAAATATGGGGGTTATTATGAGATATGGACAGATCCGACAATATGATATCGCCAATGGGGAAGGTATACGCACATCTATATTTGTAACTGGTTGCACCCATTGCTGTTATAATTGTTTTAATGAAGAATATCAAGATTTTAATGCTGGTCAAGAATGGACTGATAAAGAAACACAGCTGGTTGTGTCTTATGTAAAAGATCCTAATTGTGCAGGCCTTACCTTGTTAGGTGGTGAACCATTTCAAAATGTAGATGGTATGCTAGCTATAGTGAAAGCGGTGCGTGAAGCAGCGCCTGAGAAAACCTATCTGGGCTTACTCTGGCTATGTATGGGATGATATTATATCTGATCCATCTCGCCGTAGCTTAGTGGAACAAATCGATATTCTTGTTGATGGTCGATTTGTAGATGAGTTAAAAGATCCATCCTTACGATTTAGAGGCTCTTCTAATCAACGAATTATTGATGTACAATCTTCGTTGAAACAGGGTGAAGTAGTACTGGCTATGGAGTGATATAGAGAGTATGTTAGATAAACGTTTACTTGGTTTAATAATAATCGTTGGCCTGGTGGCGGGCTTAATCGGTTCTTTTTATACCCATTTGTTACATTATATCCAGCATTTTATGTATGCCTATTCGACATCCGATGGCTTGACGTTTGGTCAAGCTGTGGCCCGTGTATCGCCTGAACATCGATTGTTAGCCTTACTGGCCTGTGGTCTTGTTGGCGGTGTAGTTGGGTTCTTATCCATCGTTATGGAGATCCACTGGTAGATATAAAAAAAGCTGTCCAGGATTCTACAAAAGAAATGCCTCCGTTGACCACATTTATTCATGCTACATTGCAAATTATCACGGTCGGCATGGGTTCTCCACTTGGTCGAGAAGTAGCACCTCGTGAAGCTAGTGCTGGTATCATGTCTGGATTATTGCGCTATGTTGATATGCGCCCTGAGGACAAGTCGCTTATTATTGCTTGTGCTGCTGGTGCAGGCTTAGCTGCCGTATATAATTCTCCTTTATCAGCTGCTATTTTTACGCTAGAGACATTACTTATCACATGGAATGTTCGAGCCATGAGTGCAGCCCTTTTATCGTGTGGACTAGCTACATTGGTCGTTCGTCAGGCAGGGATAGGAGATCTTGTTCAGTATACGATGCCACAACCACCTTTATATGGTAGCTATCAAGAATTTGCTATCGTCCTTGGCGCTGTCATTGCTATTGGCGTTGTTTTGTTTGATAAAACACAATCCTTATTACCTAAGTTTGATAGAAAAAGCCCTAAAATGATTGTCATAGCTCTTTTATCATTTGCTGTTATTGGGGATGATGGCCATGTATTTTCCAGAAATCCTCGGTAATGGTAAAGCTGGTAATCAGTTGACCTTTACAGATTTAGTAGGATGGGATTATGCATTAGGTCTATTAGCTACTAAATGGATTGCCGTGTTACTTGCCTTAATGGCTGGTGCTTATGGTGGTCGAATTACGCCATCCATGATGCTAGGTAGTACATTGGCATTAGCCTTTGCAGCCTTGTGGAGTATTATGGTCAGCCCTGTACACCTTGGCTTTGCTGCATTTATAGGGGCCGTAATTTTCTTGGGATTGGCACAAAAGATGCCGCTTACATCCTGTGTGTTCATGTTAGAACTTTCACGATTTTCCGTGGAAATGTGCTTCCCAATGGCGCTAGCTATGGGTTCCGCATTGATAACTCAGCAGATTGTAAAAGCAAGATTCCAATTATAAAACAAAACTGTATACTATATCGGACGATATTCTGATGATAAAGAAATAGCGACTAATTGATACCATGTGATCAACTAGTCGCTATTTTATGTGTGAAGGCTCTATTTATAGAAAACCCTATTTTTTACATTGTAGTTATACAATTTTGGCACTTTTGTCGTATTCTTCGCCACCACAATCTGGTAACATACCATATTCTACAGTCCAAAGGTGTTTATATTTTAATGCTTGATTGTGGATTCTTTCAACTTGGGATTCATCAGTACGTACGATGCGTGCAGGAATACCAACGACTAAAGAATAGGGAGGAATTGTAGTGTTTTCTTTTACCACTGCACCGGCTGCAATGATAGAGCCAGTACCGATATGACAACCACTTAGTACGATAGCCCCCATGCCAACAAGTACATTATCCTCGATGGTAGACGCATGAACAATGGCGCCATGACCTATAGTTACATAGTCGCCAAGTATACAAGCCTCATCATCATCGACGTGAAGCACAGAGTTATCTTGTACGTTGGAATAACGACCTACTACAATTTTATTAACATCGCCACGAAGTGCACAGTTTTGCCAGATGGAGGCAAATTCTTTTCAACTCTACATCGCCGGCTAGTTCAGCACCAGGCATAACACAAGATTTTGGATCTAATTTTGGATACTTTCCATGATAAGGTAACATAGGACCTCCTATTAAATTACTTCGATAAAGCGTTGTGCTTTACGGATTGCCATAATAGCTTCATTAATAACAGAGTGTACAATAGTTTGAGCTGGTTCAATTTCATTAAGTCTATTAAGCGCTTGGCCTACTTGTACAGCACCATTGACAACGTCGCCATCGATAGCAGCTAATTTATTTGTACCTTGGGACATTTTGCTGCGTTCTTCTTTTGTTGTAACGCCATCAGTTTCTGCTGCAATATAACGGTCTGTAAAATCACTGCGCAAGCTACGTACACCACCGTGACCGGAGAGAAGACCTGTTACAACGGAGTCAGTATCTGTGGCTTTGATAATTGCTTCTTTCATATTTTGATGAGCTTTACATTCTTCGGCAAGTAAGAAACGGGAACCCATTTGTACACCTTCAGCACCCATCAATAAAGCTGCTGCTAAACCACGACCATCAACGATGGAACCAGCCACAACAACAGGAATAGTGATTTCTGGTAGAATGTTTTCCATCAAAGACATTGTCGTTTGAGAACCGATGTGACCACCAGCCTCCATACCTTCTACGACGATAGCATCGGCACCAGCATCTTGAATGCGTTTTGCTAATTTCAAGGAAGGTACAACAGGAATGACCTTGATGCCTGCTTCTTGGAATGGCTTAATATATGGGGTAGGGTTGCCAGCGCCAAGTGTTACAAATGCAGGTTTTTCTGCGATGATAACATCTACTAATTCATCTTTATTTGGGGCCATAAGCATTAAATTTACACCAAAAGGTTTATCTGTTAGTTCTTTGCATGCGCGAATCTCATTGCGAGTCCATTCTGCATCGCGACCGCCTAAGGCGATAACACCTGTAGCGCCAGCGTTAGCTACAGCTGCAACTAATGTAGCCTCGGAAACCCATGCCATAGCACCTTGGATGATAGGGTATTCGATATTTAGTAATTCAGTCAGTTTTGTTCTCATGAATCCTCCTATAATATAGTTATATATAAGATAATAAAATCTACTTTATGTGGCGAATATTTAGTATACCACTATATATTTCTAGTAAATAGTATATCATAAATCTAATTGATAATAGATTTCATTATAAAATTACGTATGAAAGTAATAATAGTCAGCTTTCAGAGGATATTGAAAATTTAGTAGAAAAATGGAAAATGAGTATTGAAAAGTTTCGATGTCTTTGCTATACTATATTACAGATAAAGTATCTTAACGATATGAACACATTAATATAATCTCAAGTGAAGGAGGAAATAGACATGGAAAAATACGTATGCGTAGTATGCGGTTGGGTTTATGACGAAGCTGTAGAAGGCGTTAAATTCGAAGATCAACCAGCTGATTATGTTTGCCCTATCTGTGGCGTTGGCAAAGATCAATTCGAAAAAATGTAATTGATACATTAGAAAGGCTATCTTAAGCAATATTGAGATAGCCTTTTTTATTTGACAAAGCACACTGTCATGTTTATAATATTATAAGTCGAGGTAAGATTATGAAACTGCAAGTAGAGCAAGCAAAAGAACATATAGGAAAGAAATTTCCTTATAGCTATACGATGCCGAGTGAAGAACTTGGTAGTGACGTAGTTGCTTTTCCTTGGAGCCGTCATGATATAACTATTAGTGGTGAGTTTTGGTTTGATGGTCAAAACTACATCGTTCAAGGTTCGATTAATTCTAAAGGTGATTACGAATGTTCTCGTTGTTTAACGACTACGGAACATGAGCGTAACGATTCCTTCGAGGAAATCTTTAGTGATTCTCGAGATGCCGATGAAGATGTGATTCCTTTTAACGGAGAGGAAATTGACTTAACCGAACTGATTCGGGATACATTAATCATCAATGAGCCCTCTCAAGTGTTATGTCAGGATGATTGCAAAGGATTGTGCGTTCATTGCGGAGCAAATTTGAATGTTTCACCTTGTTCTTGTGAATCCTTTGTGGTGGATCCTCGATTTCGCAGAGTTACGTGCTTTGCTTGATGAGAAAGATGATAGACTATCCTAATGATTGTACTAAGGAGGTGCAGATAATGGCAGTACCTAAGCGTAGATTATCCAAATGCCGTCGCGATCGTCGTCGTGCAAACTGGAAATTAGAAGCTCCTGGTTATGTAGCATGTCCACAATGCCACGAACCTATGATGCCTCATCGTGTTTGCCCTACATGTGGTCACTATAAAGGTGAACAAGTAGTTGCAAAAGCCTAATTGAGCGTGTAAAACACCTACACATTTGTGTAGGTGTTTTTTACTGCCCAAAAATGGATAGTTGTTGATTAATATATGCTTTATATTAATATCTCCTATAAAGTATTAATTAATTTTAAAATAAGGACAATATTTAGTATATTACCATAAAATATATCACTATATATGCGAAAAACCTTGCCAATATGGGAATTATTATATATACTTAAGATGTAATATTAATACTAGGTCATAAAAGGTGGTCCCATGAGTAGGTTGAAGAAGCAAGAAAGACAGAAACAGTTAACAGAAAAACTGAATATTACGCCTTTTCTTACTGATGAAGAGTTGGCATCGCACTTTGGTGTCAGTGTACCTACAATTCGACTCGATCGATTAGAATTGGGAATTCCTGAATTGCGTGAGCGTATTAAAGCGATGGCTACTGAACATGCTCAGGATGAGCAACCGGAACCAATACAGCATGAAATTGTAGGCGAACTCATCGATGTAACAGAAGGAAAACAAGCTTTATCCATGTTACATACGACGCCAGACATGGAAGATCGTTTTGGTTATATTGATCCACAGTATTTGTATGCTCAAGCAAATTCCTTGGCCAAGCTAGTTATGGGTTCAACCCTTTGCTCTGCAGAGGTGGGGAATATTAAATATAAAAATCCAGTAGAGTCTGGTACTAATTTGGTGGCGAAAGCAGAAATTGTTCGTCGTCGTGGAGATAAATACTTTATTTGGGTTATAATTAGAGATAAAATAAAAGAAGTATTTAGAGCTAAATTTATCATGGAGTCTGTGGAGAATCGGGTGTAGTATATGAAAATTGCAATTGACGCCATGGGTGGTGATTTTGCTCCCTTGGAAATCGTCTTAGGCGCCTTGGAAGCAGTGCGAGAAACGGAACATATTGATGTTGTTCTCGTAGGCGATAAAACTCAAATATTCAAAATTTTAGAAGATAATAATGAAACAAATAATCCTCGCATTTCTGTGTATCATGCGAGTCAAGTAATCGGAATGGATGAGCATCCTGGCCAAGCATTGCGCAAGAAAAAGGATGCATCTGTTGTGGTGGCTACATCTTTGGTTAGAAGTAAAGAATGTGAAGCTGTTATTGCACCAGGTAGTACAGGTGCTGCTGTAGCAGCCGCATTGTTCGGATTAGGACGTATCAAGGGCATTGATAGACCTGTTATTGCTACGCCAATGCCGACTGTAAATGGTATTACTGTTATGTTGGATTCCGGTGCGAATTCAAATAGTAAACCAAAACATCTTGTACAAGGTGCATTGATGGGGGCTGAGTATGCGAAACTTTTACTTGGCAAAGAAAACCCTACAGTAGGCCTTTTAAATATCGGTGAAGAAGCAACTAAAGGTAATGAAGTTGTGCTTGCTACATATCCTATCTTGGAAAATATGAAAACAATCAATTTTAAAGGAAATGTAGAAGGTCGCGATATTCCGAAAGGAACCGTAGACGTTGTCGTTTGCGATGGTTTTGTAGGCAATGTAATTCTTAAATTTGCAGAAGGTCTTGTAACTGGTTTGACACAGCTCATTAAAGACAGCATCATGAATGGTGGAATATTAGCTAAAATTGGGGCATTGCTTATCAAACCAGCGTTGAAACCAATGGCCAAGAAGGTGGACCACACTGAAAATGGTGGTGCTCCATTACTTGGTGTAAATGGTGTGTTTATGATTGCTCATGGCAGTTCAAAGGCTAAAGAAATTAAGACTGCTATTACCATTGCAGCCGATTTAGTAGAACGCAAAATAATTGAACATATTCGAGAAACAATGGAAATTGAAGGAGCCGTAAAATATGAGTATGATGAATAAACCTGTCGGTATTATTGGTACAGGTAGCTTCCTTCCTGATAATGTGGTGACTAACTTTGATTTAGAGAAAATGGTCGATACAAGTGACCAATGGATCAGAGAACGTACAGGCATTGAAGAAAGACGCATTGCACCAGAAGGTATGAATACATCCTATATGGCAACTGAAGCTGCAAAAAAAGCACTTCAAATGGCTAAGCTCGATGTAGAAGATATCGATATGATTATCTTTGCTACATTGACACCAGATATGGTGATTCCTTCTGCCGCATGTATGTTGCAAGCAAATCTTGGTGCGAAAAATGCGGCAGCTTATGATTTACAAGCTGCATGCTCCGGGAATTTGTGTATGGGTTGATAACTGCTCAAAGCTATATCGCTTCTGGATTATTTAAAAATGTTCTCGTTGTAGGCGCAGAAATTTTGTCTCGTCGCGTTAACTGGAAAGATCGTCGGAACTTGTATTCTATTTGGTGATGGTGCAGGTGCAGCTGTTGTTTCTGAGGTTCCAGAAGGTTATGGTATCAAAGGGGTCGACTTAGGCGCTGATGGTACTGGCGGTTCTGCATTGTGTATACCAGCTGGTGGTACAGCTGTTTTAGCTAATGACCAACGTATAGAAGAAGGCTTGACTTTCATTCATATGGATGGTCCAGAAGTATATAAATTTGCTGTTAAAACAATGGGAAAAACAGCGTTGAAAATCTCTAGAACGAGCTAATATGAATTTAGATGAGTTAGATTATTTTATCCCACATCAAGCTAATATTCGTATTATCGATTCAGCCGCTAAAGCGTTTACATATGCCAAAAGAAAAGGTATTTGTAAATTTACATAAGTATGGTAATACATCTGCTGCATCAGTGGCCATTGCGTTGGATGAAGCAAATCGTGAAGGTTGCTTAAAACGCGGTGATAATGTAGCACTTGCAGGATTTGGTGCTGGCCTTACCTGGGCTAGCCTCGTCTTGAAATGGTATTAAGGAGGAAACATCAAGATGATTAAGACTGATATTTGTGATTTGTTACAGATTGAGTATCCTATCTTTCAAGGTGGTATGGCTTGGTTAGGAACGGCTGAACTTGCGTCTGCAGTATCTGAAGCAGGTGGTCTTGGCATAATTGGTGCAGGACATATGCCTCCTGATATTTTCCGCAACGAAATTCACAAAGTTAAAGAACGTACTAATAAACCATTTGGTTGTAATATTATGTTGATGTCTCCTTTTGTAAAAGAAGTTATGGAAGTCGTTGTTGAAGAACGAGTTCCTGTTATTACAACTGGTGCGGGTAATCCTGGTGTATATATCCCAGCTTTGAAAAGAAATTGGCACAAAGGTTATTCCTGTAGTTGCATCCGTTCTTTTAGCGAAACGTTTACTTCGTGGTGGTATTGATGCGATTATTGCAGAAGGTACTGAATCAGGTGGCCATGTTGGGGATATTACAACAATGGCATTGTTACCACAAGTTGTAGATGCTGTCGATGTTCCAGTTATTGCCGCTGGTGGTATTGCAGATGGCCGTGGCGTAGCAGCTGCGTTTGCACTAGGTGCTCATGCAGTTCAAATGGGTACACGTTTTGTCCTATCTGAAGAATGTATTGCTCATGAAAACTATAAAAACGCTGTATTGAAAGCAAAAGATCGTTCTACTGTTATGACTGGTCTTACAACAGGTCATCCAGTTCGAATTATCGACAATCAATTAGCACATAAATATAAAAATCTTGAATTTAGTGGTGGTTCCAAGGAAGAATTAGAAAATCTTGGCGCAGGTACACTTCGTAAAGCTGCTATTGAAGGTGATGTAAAAGAAGGTTCCGTTATGATTGGTCAAATCGCAGGTATGCTACACGATGTGAAACCTTGTAAAGAAATCATTACAGACATTATGACAGAAGCTGAAACAGTGATTAAAAATCTACAAACTTTTGGCAAATAAGGAGGCCATCCTATGAAAACTGCATTCGTATTTCCAGGTCAAGGATCCCAAAAAGTAGGCATGTTACAAGATTTGTATAATGCATACCCTATTGTTAAACAACGTTTTGAAGAAGCTGATGAAGCATTGGGCTATTCTATTTCTAAATTATGCTTCGAAGGCCCTGATACAGAATTGGTTAAGACTGCTAATACACAACCAGCTATTTTAACTGCTTCCGTAGCTTGCTATGAAGTGTTGAAAGAACAAGGCTTTACACCAGATATCGTAGGTGGTCATAGCTTAGGTGAATATAGTGCGTTAGTCGCTGCCGGTGTTCTTGATTTTAAGGATGCTGTGTATGTAGTTCATAAACGTGGTGAATATATGCAAGAAGCTGTACCATTGGGCAAGGGTGCTATGGCGGCTATTCTAGCATTGCCAAGAGAACAAGTTGTTGAAATTTGCCAACAAGTTAATGATACAGTTGGTTCTGTACAAGCTGTAAACTTTAACTGCCCTGGTCAAATCGTAATCGCTGGTGAAACAGCTGCCGTAGAAACAGCAGCTGAAAAAATGAAAGAAGCCGGTGCAAAACGTGCAGTAATGCTTCCTGTAAGTGCTCCATTCCATAGTCGTCTTATGGAACCTGCAGCGCTTCGTTTAAAAGAAGAATTAGATAAGATCCAAGTTAACGATGCTAAGATTCCAGTAGTAGCTAATGTAACTGGCAAAATTTTGACAAATGCTAGTGACATTAAAGAATCTTTAGTAACACAAGCAGCTAATCCTGTATTGTGGGAAGATTGTGTTGCAGAAATGGTTAACTTCGGTGTAACTCGCTTTGTAGAAGTTGGTCCTGGCAAAGTATTAACAGGTTTCACTAAAAAGATTAATAAAGAAATGGAATTAGCTAATGTAGAAGACATTCCATCCTTAGAGAAAACGCTTGAATTTTTAAAGGGGGTTCGATAAAATGCACTTAGAGGGTAAAGTAGCTCTCGTAACTGGCGCCTCTCGTGGTATCGGTCGCGCCGTTGCTATTCAACTTGCACAATCTGGTGCTGATGTTGCTGTTAACTATAGTGGCAGTGAAGCTGCTGCTCAAGAAACAGTAGACGCTATCTTAGCATTGGGTCGCAAAGCGATTAAAATTAAAGCCAATGTTGCAAATGCTGAAGAAGTAGCAGCAATGGTTGAAGAAACGCATAAAACATTTGGTCACATCGATATTTTAGTAAATAATGCAGGTATCACTCGTGATGGTTTGCTTATGCGTATGAAAGATGAAGACTTTGATGCCGTTATCGATATCAACCTTAAAGGTGTATATTTGGTAACAAAAGCAGTATCCAAAATCATGATGAAACAACGTGCTGGTCATATTATTAACATGACTTCTGTTGTGGGTTTGATGGGTAATGCTGGTCAAGCTAACTATGCGGCTTCTAAAGCTGGTGTAATTGGTTTTACTAAATCTTGTGCAAAAGAGTTAGCTAGCCGTGGTATCACAGTTAATGCAATCGCACCTGGTTTTATCAATACTGATATGACAGATGTATTGCCTGAAAAGGTGAAAGAAGCTATGGTAACACAAATTCCGTTGGGCCGTATGGCTAAAGCTGAAGAAGTGGCTGCCGTAACAACATTCCTTGCTAGTGATTTTGCTAGCTATATTACAGGTCAAGTCATCAATGTAGATGGCGGCATGGTAATGTAGTTACAAAATTAGACTATATATAAATCTCATTTGAAAGGAGGTGAACCACTAATGAGCACTTTCGATAAAGTTAAAGCAATCGTTGTGGAACAATTAGGCGTTGATGAAGCTGAAGTTACCATTGATTCTACATTCATCGACGACTTAGGCGCTGACTCCTTGGATATCGTTGAATTGATCATGGCATTTGAAGAAGAATTCAATGTTGAAATCCCTGACGACGTTGCAGAAAAAATCAAAACCGTTAAGGATACAGTAGAATATATTGATTCTGCTAAATAAGCTGTATAGCTGACAATTCAGCCGTGCGGGGGGCCGAGTGGCTCCCCTAATCGGTATTGTTTACAGGAGGAATTGATAGTGAAGCTCCCTGAACTTCGCATTGGGAATCTAGTGGCCAAAGTACCTATTATTCAAGGTGGTATGGCGATTAGATTGTCTACAGCTCGGTTGGCAGCAGCCGTTGCAAATGAAGGTGGTATTGGCCTTATTGCAGCATCTGGATTGCCTTTTGATGAATTAAGATATGAAATACAATTAGCTAGAAAATTATCACCTACGGGTATTATTGGTATAAATGCGATGGTAGCAGCAACGCAATTTGCGGGTCTTGTAAAAACTGCCATCGAAGAGGGCATTGATCTTGTAGTGGCAGGTGCCGGTTTTTCAAGAGATATGTTCGCAATGGGTAAAGAGTCTGGTACTCCAATCGTACCTATTGTTTCTTCTGCAAAATTAGCGCGCATTTCTGAAGGTTTAGGTGCCGCTGCAGTTATCGTAGAAGGTAGCGAAGCTGGTGGTCACTTGGGAACGGATCGTTCTGCTCGTGAAATCGTACCAGAAGTTGTAGCAGCCGTTAAAAATATTCCAGTTATTGCAGCTGGTGGTGTTTTAGATGGTAAAGATATCGTGGATATGTTTAAATTGGGTGCTAATGGCGTTCAAATGGGCAGTCGCTTTGCTGCTTCTGATGAATGTAATGCATCTGATGAATTGAAAAAAATGTATGTGCGTGCTACAAATCCTGAGGATATTGTATTGATTCAAAGTCCAGTAGGTTTACCAGGCCAAGCTATTAAAAATAAATTTGCTGAATCTGTTCTTGATGGCACTGTAGCGCCACCAACAGTATGTGACAATTGTTTAAAACATTGTTCCCATAAATTCTGTATTATCCGTGCTTTATCTAGAGCGCAACAAGGTGATGTGGAAACGGGGTTAGTATTCTCTGGCAATAATATGCGAAAAGTCGATAAGATTATGCCAGTTAAAGATATTTTTGCACAGTTAAAACAACAAGTAGCAGAAATCGATTAATTAAAGGGGCTATATAGCTATAAGAGGTGGAATAATTGGAAAAACGTGTAGTAATTACTGGCTTAGGAGCGATTACTCCGGTAGGTATCGGTAAAGAGAATTTCTACAATGCGTTGTTAGAGGGTAAATCTGGTATTGGCCCAATTACACGCTTTGATGCATCTGACTATGCAACACGCATTGCAGGTGAAGTAAAAGATTTTGATATTACTCAATATGGCGTAGATAAAAAAGAAGCTCGCCGTATGGACCGTTCCGTTGAATTTGCAATTGGTGCAGCTGTTTTGGCAGCTGATGATGCAAAATTAGCACTTGATGAAGAAGATTTGGACCGTTGTGGTACAGTAGTTGGTACTGGTATTGGCGGTATTGATTCTATCCATGATGTGTATACAACATTATTTGAAAAAGGTCCTGGTCGTGTTAGCCCATTTGCAGTTCCTATGATGATTGCAAATATGTCTTCTGCACGTGTATCCATTCGCCTAGGCTTGAAAGGTCCCTGTTATTACAGACGTAACAGCTTGTACTTCTGGTACTAATGCAATTGGTGATGCATTCCGCATTATTCAACGTGGTGATGCAGACATCATGTTTGCAGGTGGTACTGAAGCTGCTGTTTCCCCTGCTGCTGTAGCTGGCTTCGCGGCTATGAAAGCTATGTCTACACGCAATGATGAGCCTACAAAAGCATCTCGTCCATTTGATAAGGACCGTGACGGTTTCGTAATGGGGGAAGGTGCAGGTATCGTTGTACTTGAAGAATTAGAACACGCTCAAGCTCGTGGTGCTCATATCTACGCAGAAGTAGTAGGCTATGGCACTAATGGCGATGCTTATCATATTACAGCTCCAGCTCCTGGTGGTGTACAAGCTCGTAAATGTATGGAATTAGCAATTAAAGATGCAGGTATTGATCCTAAAGAAATTAACTACATCAATGCTCACGGTACATCTACAGGCTTGAATGATAAAAACGAAACATTGGCTATTAAAGAATTGTTCGGCGACCATGCAAAAGATATCGCTGTTAACTCTACAAAATCTATGACCGGTCACTTGTTGGGCGCTGCTGGTGCGATTGAAACTATTGTAATGGCAATGGCAATCGAAACAGGTAAGGTTCATCCAACAATTAACTGTGATAATCCAGATGAAGGTTTAGACCTTGATTATGTACGTGAAGGTGCTCGTGATTTACATGTTACAGCAGCTCTTTCCAACTCCTTTGGCTTTGGTGGTCATAACGGTACACTTTGTGTTCGCCGTTATGAAGACTAATGGGGCGTCACGTATCGCATAAGAATACTATAATGACACAAGCTCGTGAAGATTCTCTTCATGAGCTTGTTAGTCGTTTACATATACCGAATATTGATATCTCGATTTTAGATTGTGCTTTTACTCATACATCTTATGCGAATGAACATAAATCTAAGCATATTCATCATAATCAACGCTTAGAGTTTCTTGGTGATGCTGTATTGGATTTAATTATTGGTGAATATTTATTTACAACATATCCCGATATGTCTGAAGGTAATTTGACTAAGATTAAGGCGGCTACAGTTTGTGAAGATTCATTAGCTACCGTTAGTCGTACATTGCATTTAGGTGATTATTTATTACTGGGCCATGGGGAAAAGTCCTCTGGTGGTAGTGATAGAAAATCCATATTAGCTGATACATTTGAATCATTGATTGGTGCGTTATATATAACGACTGACTATAAAACAGTAATGGACTTTGTTCTTCATCACTTAGCTCCTAATCTTAAAGCAAGCATTAGAAGGTAAGCGTGGTAAAGATTATAAGACATTGTTACAAGAATTTGTACAACGTGATGGTGATAAACATATAGTGTATAATCTTATCAGTGAGTCTGGTCCTGATCATGCTAAGACTTTTATGATGGAGGTATCCATCGATGGGATTACCTATGAGGCAGGTACTGGTAAAAGTAAAAAAATAGCAGAACAACATGCAGCACAATTGACATTAGAACGGTTAATGGCTGCTATATAATAAGCGCCGCAAGGCGCTTTTTATATAGGAACTATTAATATGAGAACATTAAAATCGAAATGTATGTAATTAGAATCGTAAATAGGAATAGGGAGGAGGTATATTCATGAAATATGGTATGATTCCATTTTTTATCCCTCATGTGGGCTGTCCTCATGTGTGTACATTTTGTAATCAGTCTCGTATTACAGAAATATCAGGCATAGGGTATTTGACTCCCAGCATATATTACATCGACCATTAGAGATTATGTAGGCGAGTCTAGAGCGGATAAATATTGGGAGGTTTGTTTTTATGGAGGCTCCCTTTTCCTCTATTGATCAAGAATTACAAAAACAATTATTAGCACCTGCGAATGAAGCGCTACAAGCGGGTATTATAGATGGTATTCGTTGTTCTACAAGGCCTGATGCCGTAAGTGATGGACAATTAGAATTACTGCGTTCATTTGGTATGAAGACCATAGAACTCGGTGTACAATCTATGGATGATACCGTACTATCTTTAGCTAAACGCGGTCATACCTCTGATGATGTAAAATTGGCTGTTAAACAATTACGAAAGTTTGGATTTACCGTAGGACTACAACTGTTACCGGGGCTTTTAGGCGATTCATGGGAAACGATAATACAAACAGCTGTTGAAATAACTGCATTGCAGCCTGATTTTGTACGTATTTATCCCGTCCTCGTCATAGATCATACGGAATTGGCGGAACAATATAAGTCAGGTATATATGAGCCATTATCATTGGAATTAGCATTACAGTATTGTGCATTTTTAAAGACTTGGTTTGAATCGCATCATATTACTGTTATTCGGACTGGATTGCAAAGCACTGAAGAACTCGATACAGGTACTAGTCTATTGGCAGGTCCTTTATGAGCCTGCCATGGGAGAACTAGTGACTAATGAGCAGTGGAAGCAGCGCATAGCATATTGTATCGATGAGCATACAGAATATTTTAGAAATCTAATTCGTACCATTACGATATCCTATCCACGATGTCTTACGTCTAAGGTAAGGGGATTAAAAAAACGCAATGTTACATATTTCGAACGAGCATATGAACATATAACTTTCACATGGCGAGAAAATAATGATATTGATACAGTACAATGCAGTATAGATGGCATGGTATATGTGGTATAATTAAAGATATGATTTAATGGGGTTATACTAAGAAAGGAGGCAGTCATGCAATTACTGCGGCTAGAATTAAAAGGATTTAAATCCTTTGCTGATAAAACAGTTGTAAAATTCTCCCCAGGGATGACTGCCGTTATTGGTCCTAACGGGAGTGGTAAAAGTAATATTACGGATGCTATGAAATGGGTTCTAGGGGAATCCAATGTGCGTAATTTACGGGGCCAACGTGCAGAGGATATCATTTTCTCAGGCACAGAAAAACGAAAACCAATGAGTGCCGCCGAGGTTACCCTTGTATTTGATAATGCAGATGGTCAACTCGATGTGGATATGCAAGAGGTAGCCATTACACGTCGTATCTATCGGACAGGTGAAAGTGAGTTCCTCATCAATAAACGGACCTGCCGTCTAAAGGATATTCACTTGTTATTAGCTGATACAGGCCTTGGCAAAGATTCGATGGCTATCATTGGGCAAAATCGTATCGATGCTATTCTTAATAGTAAACCAGAAGAACGTCGCCTTATATTTGAAGACGTTGCAGGCATTTCTCGTTTTAAAATTAATAAAGAGGATGCATTGCGTCGTATTGCGAGCACTGACCGGAATATGGAACGCGTTCGCGATATTATGGCGACCATCGAGGAACAATTAGGGCCTCTGGCAGAAAAAGCGGAAACGACGAAAAAATATATGGCATTAAGCCGTAGTAAACGCGAATATGATGGTGTTATAGGCTTTCACAATTATAAGACGGCTGATAGATTATTAACCCGTGCAGAAAATGACAATATTGCATTGAAGGATGAGGAACTTGAACTACAAACGCAATTATCTACCCTCGATGCACGACGTCATACATTACAAGCTGAAAATGCAAAGGATCAAGAACAATTAAAATCTTGGGAAGCACAGTTTACTGAAAAACAACGGGAAGAAGAACGCATCAATGGTACTGTAACACTACTAGAAGAACAGTTGCGTACAACTAAGCGCGAAGTAGAAGATACTTCTCTGCGTATTAGCGAAGCAGAAGCGTCTAAAAAGGGTGAAGAGCAGCAATTGCTCATTTTAGATCGCCTTATTGAGGATGAAACGGCTCAATTAGAATCTGAACGCACTCAATTCGTAGTTTTAGAGGAAAATTATAATAAGGCCATTGCTCAATTAGATGCGGAACAATCATCATGGAAGTCCTTAGAAAGCGACAGACAAGCCTATCAACAGCGTCAATTAGATTTAGTTGCTAGTATTGAAACAGCGAAGGCTACATTGCGAAATTTAGAATCTCGTAAATCTGAGTCCGCTGTTCAAGTAGAAACATTAGAAGCGGAAATTAAAGAGGTTCAATCCAATTTATCGGCAGCGAAATCTGAACATGAATCCTTAGAAACTCAATTTAATGAGTTATCTAATAAACGGAAGTCCTTAGTTGATGAAGAACGGTCTGCATCAGAACGATTGCGAGAAGCCCGAAAGGCATTAAATCGCATGAGTAGCGATGTGCAAAAGGCACAGGGGCGATTAGAATTATTAGCACAATGGGCAGAACAACATGAAGGTTACTTAGAAGGTACTAAAAACATCCTTAACGGTAAGGGCCCATGGCGTGAAGCGATTAAAGGGGCGGTAGGTGATTTATTTACCGTAGATAATCGATTTACTGTTGCTATCGAAATCGCATTAGGTGGTAGTGTTAACCATGTTGTGACAACAACAGCTAAAGCCGCATCAGAAGGCGTTCAATTCCTTAAATCAATACAAGGGGGGCGCGTTACCTTTTTACCAATGGATTCTGTAAAAGGGCGACCTTATGATACTTCTGCATTGTCGGAAGATGGTGTCATTGGGACAGCTGTCGACTGTATTGAATTCGATGCTGCTTATAATCATATCTTTCAATACTTGTTGGGCCGTACATTAGTTGTAGAAACAATGGAACGGGCTATTGCGTTACAAAAGAAATATAATCAGCAGTTACGCATCGTTACATTGACGGGTGAACAATTCCAACCAGGTGGTTCCTTAACTGGTGGTGCAACGAAGAAAAAACGCAGTTCCTTGTTAAGTCGTCGTGAAGAGGCAGCTCGTTTAGAGGCCGAATTAGCTTCTGTAGAAGAGCGTACGGCCAAGCTTGAACAACAAATCAAGGATGAAGAAAATCATATTGAACGGGCGCAACGTGAGCGAAGTGTGTTGGATGAACAATATCAACACACCAATCTTTTGTTCTCGGCCAGTCAAACGAAGATTCAGAACATTGAAAATCAATTAGAACGTAAAAAGCGTGTGCTTCATGATGAACAGGAACGTATCGTTCAAATTGACGTGGACATGGGACAAACAAAACATGTGCTTTCACAATCTGAATCGGAATTGTCAGCGTTACATAATTCACCTGAACAACAAGGTGATCAATCGGCAATTATGGAACGATTAAGTACGCTGCAAAAGGCACAGCAAGAGGCATATGAAGCTTTTACAGCCTCTAGATTGTTTTGTGAACGTTTAGAAAGCACTATAGAAGAACGTAAGGTACAACAAGAGCAACGAAAGCAAAATTTGGAAACCATAGCATCTCGCTTAGAACCTCTCATGGAGTTATTACACTCTAGTGAAGAGCGTTTGAATGTTGTGATTCCTGAACAAATTCGAGTTGCTAATGAGTCTCTTGAAGCGATTCGTGGAGAGGTTGAAAAATTTCGCGCTTTACGTGATGAAGCGTATCAATCGACTGCTGGTGCACGGGAGGAGATTGACTCAATTTTAGCTGAACAAGACAGACTCAACCAGCGGTATAAGGTGGTTCAAAATCGTCTAGTTGAAGCAGAAGGTAAATTGACGCGTTATCGCATGGATTGTGATCGTGCTGTAGAGGATTTGAATGAATTAGGCTATTCATTGGAAGATGCACAGCATATAAATATTGCCGGCTCTGTGAATGATTGGAAAATGGAACAAGCTCGTTTAATGGCGGAAATTGCAGAACTTGGATCTGTAAATCCTAATGCTGTAGAAGAGTATGAAGAGACGAAAACTCGGTATGATTTCTTATCGAATCAATTATCAGATCTCGATACGGCAAAAGAGCAATTACAGGCAGTTATCGCTGAAATGGATAAGGCCATGAGCACGCAACTCTATGATGTATTAGAGGTGGTAGGTCAAGCAGTTCCAACATGTATTCAGTCAATTATTTGGTGGTGGTACGGCTCAAATCGTACTTACCGACCCAGAAAATATCTTGACTGGTGGTATTGATTTCTACATCCAACCACCAGGGAAAAAGCGTCAGCAATTGACGTTACTATCTGGTGGAGAACGAGCACTCACAGTTATTGCCTTATTGTTCTCGTTCCTCGACTATCGTCCGGCTCCATTCTGTGTGCTTGACGAAGTTGATGCTGCTTTGGATGAAGCAAATGTAGAGCGATTTAGTTCTTATTTGAATCGGGTAAATAAGGAAACACAGTTTATCGTCGTATCACATCGTAAGAAAACGATGGAAGCTGCCGAAGTATTACAAGGGGTTACCATGGTGGAACGCGGTGTATCTCGATTGTTAACGGTTTCATTTGAAGATGTGAAGGAGGATCTAGCATAATGGCATTTGGATTCTTTAATAAAATTAAAGAGGGCTTAGAAAAAACTCGTAAGTCCTTTGTAAAAAATGTAGAAACAGTAATCATTGGTTATGCAGAAATCGATGATGATTTTCTTGATGATTTAGAAGCGGTCATGCTCACTAGCGATTTAGGTCCTAAGACTACAGAGTATTTGATGAAGGAAATCCGACGTGGTGTTACAGAAGGTGTTATTAACAATACTGGTGATGTAATGCCATTCATGGAAGACCGCATCACAGAAATGTTAGTTGACCAAGAGGATGAAATCACACTTCACCACCCAGAGGTTATCCTGGTTGTTGGTGTTAATGGTGTGGGTAAGACTACAACTATTGCTAAATTGGCAAACTACTATACTAAGGAAGGTAAAAAGGTTATCATCGCTGCTGGAGATACATTCCGTGCGGCGGCGGCGGACCAATTATCCATCTGGGCTGACCGCGTAGGCGTACCTATCGTAAAACATAAGGAAGGTGCGGACCCTGCTGCCGTTGTATATGATGCGATGGAAGCCGCAAAGGCACGTAATGCAGACATGGTAATTGTCGATACGGCTGGTCGTCTTCATACAAAAGTAAATCTTATGGAAGAACTTAAAAAAATGGGCCGCGTAGCGAATAATCATGTAGAGGGTGCTCCGCATCAAACATTGCTCGTTCTCGATGGCACTACAGGTCAAAATGCGGTAAGCCAAGCTAAATTATTTGGTCAAGCCGTACCTGTTAATGGTATTGTAGTTACTAAATTAGATGGTACTGCGAAAGGTGGCGTAGTTATTTCTATTAAAGAAGAACTAGGCGTACCTGTACGTTGGATTGGCGTTGGTGAAGGCATGGATGATTTACGTCCATTTAATGCAAAAGAATTTGCCAATGCACTATTTAATAAAGGAATGATTCAAGGTGACAAATAAATATAACCGGGAATTCTTACTTGAATATGTAGAATCTGAAAATAAAAAAAATGAATGTAATGTAAGCCTAGAAAACATGGAAAAAATCGTTAGCTTAATCGAGTATTTCGGTATTGAATTATATCGTCCTATTACGAGATTACTACTTTCAAACTGGGAAGAAATTACAGATCGTATTAATAACTATACTGAATCAGATTGGATGATGGCCGATGAAATTCAAAAGACCACGCCTACATTAGATCGCTTCTCCATTGCTATGCTCATCGAAGTGTTAGAAGGTGAGGATACATTGAACCAAGCTGAAAATGCAGGTCGTCGTTTGTCAGAGGAAGAACTCAAGGCTATCCGTAAACATCAGGATGAACAGTAATGAAACATAATAGCTATAACTATGAAGGGGGCCAACCATTTAAAGTGGAGGCGCCCTTTACGCCTACTGGGGACCAACCTACAGCCATTCAATCTCTTACAGACGGGATTGAGCGTGGCGAATGGGCTCAAGTTCTATTAGGTGCGACTGGTACAGGAAAAACCTTTACCATGGCAAAGGTCATCGAGGCGGTTCAGAAACCGACCTTGATTATCGCCCATAATAAAACATTGGCTGCTCAACTTTGCAGCGAGTTTAAAAGTTTCTTCCCTAATAATGCGGTAGAATACTTTGTATCTTACTACGATTTTTATCAACCAGAAGCGTATATCCCTTCTAGCGATACGTACATCGAGAAGGATGCATCTATTAATGATGAAATCGATAAATTGCGCCATAGTGCTACTATGAGTTTATTTGAGCGCCGAGACGTTATCATCGTTGCTTCTGTTAGCTGTATTTATGGCTTAGGTGATCCGGAGGACTATTCTGATCTCGTATTGTCCTTGCGATTAGGTCAGACGAAATCTCGTGATGAAATTCTGTCTAAACTCGTAGATATCCAATATACGCGTAATGATATGAATTTTATTCGCGGTACATTCCGCGTACAAGGGGACACCATAGAAATTTTCCCTGCTGCCTATAGTGAAAGAGCCATTCGGGTGGAACTATTCGGCGATGAAATCGACCGTCTTGTTGAGGTGGATGCATTAACGGGAGAAGTCATTGCAGAGCGCAAACATGTTGCGGTCTATCCTGCATCTCACTATGTTACAACAAAAGAAAAAATGAAAATTGCGGTAGAGCGCATTGAGGCAGAACTTGATGAGCAGTTGGCAAAACTGAAAGCAGAAGATCGTCTGCTCGAGGCGCAACGTCTTGAACAGCGCACCCGTTATGATATAGAAATGATGCAAGAAATGGGCTACTGCTCAGGCATCGAAAACTATTCCCGCCATATGTCGGAGCGTAAAGCAGGGGAAGCACCATATACATTGATAGACTACTTCCCTGATGATTTCCTCATCATGGTAGATGAATCGCATGTAACGATTCCTCAGGTTCGCGCCATGTACAATGGGGATAGAGCGCGTAAAGAATCTCTTATCGAATATGGCTTCCGTTTGCCGTCAGCTCTCGATAATCGACCATTGAAATTTGATGAGTTTGTAGAACGAATCAATCAAATCGTGTATGTATCAGCAACGCCAGGACCGTATGAAATGGAAGTAGAAACGAATGTGGCAGAGCAAATCATTCGTCCTACAGGGCTACTTGATCCATCCATTGAAATTCGTCCTATTAAGGGGCAAATGGATGATTTACTCGGTGAGATTCATAAGCGCGCCGCTAAGAATGAACGGGTTCTCGTTACGACATTGACGAAGAAGATGGCTGAAGATTTAACGGAATTCTTGAAGGAAATGGGTGTTCGTGTTCGTTACCTTCACTCGGATATCGTTACCATCGAGCGGGCTGAAATCATTCGTGATTTGCGGGCCGGTGTATTCGATGTATTAGTCGGTATCAACTTGCTCCGCGAAGGCCTCGATATGCCAGAGGTTTCCTTGGTAGCTATTTTAGATGCCGATAAGGAAGGTTTCTTACGCTCTGATACAGCTATGATTCAAACTATCGGTCGTGCAGCGCGTAATGTGAAATGGTCATGTTATTATGTATGCTGACCGTGTAACCGGTTCTATGCAACGCGCTATGGACGAAACAGATCGTCGTCGTGCGGTACAAGAGGCATATAATATTGAACATCATATTACGCCAAAATCTGTATCTAAAGATGTGAAAGAGCTTATTGAGCTCACTAAAATTGAAGAAGATATGGTCACCGATGGCAAAGGGCTTTCACCAAAGAAGGGGAAAAAGAAATCCTCTGCAGCTGGTATGGACCATGGCCACGAACCATATGCTCAAGATGCAGATGCTACTAAGGTAGCAGAGATTACGGCGGAAGAACTATATAACAAGATTGAAGAGCTTGACCGTCAAATGAAGGCGGCTGCTAAACAGTTGGAATTTGAAAAGGCTGCCAAATTACGTGACCAATTGGGCGAACTTCGTCAACAATGGTCCGATATGCATAGTGTCGGTGACAGTAAGTTAAAAAAACCACGAAAAAATTCTAAGAAACAATCACCGAAAAGTAAAAAGGTACATATATGAAAGATCAATTGATTGTAAAAGGTGCACGTCAGCATAACCTTAAAAATATAGATATTTCACTACCGCGAGATAAGTTCATTGTCTTAACTGGTTTAAGTGGATCCGGTAAATCGTCTCTTGCTTTCGATACGATTTACGCAGAAGGCCAACGACGGTATGTAGAATCTTTGTCGGCCTATGCTCGTCAATTTTTGGGACAAATGGATAAGCCTGATGTAGATTATATTGAAGGTTTATCTCCAGCCATTTCTATCGACCAAAAGACTACAAGTCGAAATCCTCGTTCTACAGTTGGTACGGTGACGGAGATTTACGACTATTTACGTCTATTATTTGCCCGTGTTGGACATGCTCATTGTCCAGAGTGTGGTAAACCCATTACACAACAAACGATTCAACAAATGACGGATGATGTAATGAGCTTTTCCTGAAGGGACTAAGATTTTAATCTTAGCCCCTATGATTCAAGGAAAAAAAGGGGAACATAAATCCGTCTTTGAACAACTTCGAAAAGAGGGTTTTGTCCGTGCTCGCGTTGATGGTGTGGTACGTACGATGGATGAGGATATTGTATTAGAGAAATAAAAAACATTCCATCGATATTGTTGTAGATCGTCTCGTTGTCAAAGAAGGCATTGAATCCCGGTTAGCAGACTCTATGGAGACTGCATCTAAATGGGCAGAAGGTATCGTTATTGTTCAAGAAGTAGATGGCCCAGAGCATATGTATAGTCAAAACTTTGCATGCCCTGATTGTCATATTTCATTACCAAAAATTGAGCCCCGTATGTTCTCTTTCAATAGTCCCTTTGGGGCATGCCCCGCTTGTTTGGGTATTGGCTCTACCATGGAGGTTGATGAAAATCGCGTCATTCCAGATGGCTCTATTAGCTTTGCCGATGGTTGTGTACAGGCGTTGAGCTCTAATCCTAATGCATGGTTTATGCGTCAGTTAGAAGGCTTGTTGAAAGCGAATGGCTACTCTTTAGAGTCTACCTATGATGAATTACCAAAAGCATTACAGAAGAAGGTCATGTATGGTACGACGGACAAGGTGGCTTTCACCTATGAAAATATGCGTGGCGAAGAAAAGGAATTTTTCACTGAATACGAAGGTATTCTGCCGATGGTGAAACGCCGTCATAGTGAGGCATCCACCGATTCCATGCGCGAAGAGTTTGAAAAATTTATGTCCATCAAACCGTGTACAACTTGTCATGGGGCTCGTTTAAAACCTGAGGTATTAGCTATCACCGTAGGGGGCAAAAATATCAATGAAGTAACCCAATTGACGATTAAAGAAGCGTTGGATTTTTTTATTCACTTGCAGTTAACTGATCGAGAACAAGTGATTGGTGCTCAAGTTTTAAAAGAAATCAATGCCCGTCTAGGGTTCCTTAACAATGTAGGTTTAGACTATCTAACGATGAACCGAAGTGCAGGCACGCTATCTGGCGGTGAAGCACAGCGTATACGTTTAGCTACACAAATAGGCTCTGGCCTTGTGGGTGTATTATACATTCTTGATGAACCGTCCATTGGCCTACATCAACGGGATAATGATCGACTCATTGATACCTTAAAAGGTTTGCGTGACCTTGGTAATACATTGCTCGTTGTAGAGCATGATGAGGATACGATGCGTGCCGCAGATTACCTTGTAGATATTGGACCAGGTGCGGGTGAGCATGGTGGTCAAGTCGTTGCAGCAGGGACTGTAGATGAGGTTATGCAGGTGAAAGACTCCATTACCGGTCAATATTTGAGCGGCCGCAAGTTTATAGCTCTCCCTGAAGAACGTCGTAAGCCAGGTAAAAACTGCATCGAAATACGCGGTGCTAAGGAAAACAATTTACAGAACATCAATGTAAAATTCCCAATTGGACTATTTACCGTTGTTACTGGTGTCAGTGGTTCAGGCAAGTCCACCTTGATTAATGAAATTCTTTACAAAGGATTAGCTAATCAATTGTATCGTTCGTATCACAAGGTAGGCGCTCATAAAGAGATTCGTGGCCTTGAACATATCGATAAAATCATCAACATTGACCAAAGCCCTATAGGCCGGACACCTCGCTCTAACCCCGCTACGTATACGGGCGTGTTCGACGCCATTCGTGAATTATATAGCCAAACGCCAGAAGCTAAAATGCGTGGCTATAAACAAGGCCGCTTTAGCTTTAATGTGAAAGGTGGACGCTGCGAAGCTTGTCGTGGTGATGGTATCATCAAAATTGAAATGCATTTCTTACCAGATGTGTACGTGCCTTGTGAGGTCTGTAAAGGGGCTCGTTATAATCGCGAAACATTAGAGGTTAAATACAAGGGCAAATCTATTGCAGATGTATTAGATATGACGGTAGATGATGCAGTAGAATTCTTTAGTGCTATCCCTAAAATTTACAAAAAAATGGTAACATTGCAAGAGGTAGGTCTTGGGTATATTCGTTTAGGCCAAGCGGCTACTACATTATCTGGTGGTGAAGCGCAACGTGTTAAATTAGCTACAGAATTAGCACGTCGTAGTACAGGTAAAACCCTATATATCCTTGATGAACCTACAACAGGCCTTCATGCGGAAGATATTAGAAAGCTTTTAGATGTATTTACAAAAATTGGTAGATGGTGGCGACACAGTTATCGTTATTGAACATAATCTCGATGTTATCAAAGACGGCAGATTATATTATCGATCTTGGTCCTGAAGGTGGTAATCGAGGTGGTACCATCGTGGCTACCGGTACACCGGAACAGATTGCAAAGGTGAAAGAAAGCTATACAGGAAAATTCTTAGGTCCTGTATTAGAACAGACTAATAAATTTATGAATGCTGCAAAGAAAAAGAAATAATTTGTATGGCATTGCCTTGTATGGTTGCGACAATGAAGTATTAATTATAATGGTATGGAGAATTGACGAAGAAAGGAGGATATATGCCGTCTGAAGAGTTATTAGAAAAGGTTAGCCATTTACCGACCACACCAGGGGTTTATTTATGGCGTGATCAATATAACCGCATCATCTATGTGGGTAAAGCGATTAATTTACGCAATCGCGTGCGATCCTATGTGCGTAATGATGCGAATCGAGCGCCTAAGGTAACGGCGATGATGAAGCGTGCCGTCGATGTAGAGATTATTCAAACAAAGACGGAAATGGAAGCCCTCATATTAGAAAATACGCTTATCAAAGAACATAAGCCGAAATACAATATTTCCCTTAAGGACGATAAGACGTATCCTTATGTTAAAATCTCTGTTCAAGAAGACTATCCTCGCGTATATATGACACGTCGCCTTGAACGGGATGGGAGCTAAATATTTTGGGCCCTTTACTGATGTAACAGCCGTTCATGTAGTCCTCAAGTTGATTCGTCAGTATTTTCCATTGCGTACCTGTAAATCGATGAAGGTAGAACGCCCTTGTTTGCAATATCATATGCACTATTGTGAAGCGCCATGCTTTCATAAGATATCAGTACCCGGATTACCGCAAAATATATCGATGAAATTATAGCACTCTTTGAGGGAAAACCAATCCCATTACTTAAAGAAATTAAGAAAAGATGGAAGAAGCTGCGGAAGAGCTTCGATTTGAAGATGCAGCACGTTATCGAGATCAATTGACGAGCATTGAGAAAAATTCAAGAAAAACAGCGGATGGTAACGCAACGTGGTGACCTCGATGTACTTGGTATTGCTGTGGATGGTCAATTGGCATGTGTACAACTACTCTTTATTCGAGGTGGACGATTATTAGGCCGTGAAAATTACTTCGTTCAAAATGAAGGCGACTCGGAAGAAACCATTATGACTGATTTTTATTAAGCAGTACTATGGGGATACCACCTTTATTCCTAAAGAATTATTATTGCCTATGGAAAGTTCTGAGCAACATCTATTTAAGGATTGGTTTAGTGAAATGAAGGGCCAACAGGTTGATGTTCTCGTGCCTCAGCGAGGCTACAAGATGGACATGATAAAAATGGCTCATGAAAATGCAGAAACATTCCTTGAAGAACGCCGCCGCCAATGGCAATACCAAATCGATAAGAGTGGTGGTGCCGTTAAGAAATTGGCGGAGGTCCTCGATTTGCCTAGATTGCCGGAACGTATGGAATGCTTTGATATTTCTCATACACAAGGTTCTGAAACAGTCGCCTCCATGGTTGTCTTTGAAGGTGGCAAGCCGGCTAAGAAGGAATATCGGCGCTTTAAATTAAAGACTACACAGGGAAAGCCAGATGATTTTAAATCGATGGCAGAAATCATGGAACGCCGCTATGGTAATGAAACGGATTGGCCTATGCCAGACCTCATTATTATCGATGGTGGTAAGGGGCAGCTCAATGCATCTATACCGCTCATACGCGCTGTAGGTGTTACAGATGTGCCAGTCATATCCTTGGCAAAACGGATAGAAGAGGTCTTTGTAGAGGGGCAATCGGATAGCATCATTTTGAGTCATCATTCACCAGAGTTGCAATTATTGCAACAAATTCGTGATGAAGCCCATCGATTTGCTATTACCTATCATCGTAAATTGCGGGGCAAACGTAACTTTAGAATCCGTACTCGATCACATTGATGGTATTGGTCCTAAACGACGTAGGCTTTTATGGGCTCATTTCAATAGTTTAGAAGCCATGAAAAAAGCCAGTATAGATGAATTAGCTAAGGTCGATTCTATGAACTATAAGACGGCGGAAACATTATACAATTTTTTCCGCATGTCGAATGTTGAAAAACAAGATGTATTACAAGGCAATACAATGTAATACAAAAATAGTTAATACCTTATAGTAGAAAAGCAGCACTGCTGAGTATGACTTGCAGTGCTGCTTTTGTGCGTTATGCTTTTATATGTACTTGTTTGTGTTGAATATACCATGTTCGAATGGTGAATAGTATGCCTGCTACAATTACGCTAGCTAATAGGCCTATCCATACACCAAATGGGCCGTAATTTGGGTTGTTGGCAAGAATGTATGCAATAGGGAAGCAAACGCCCCAATAGGAAATGAGAGAAATATAGAATACAATTTTTACATCCTTGTAGCCCCGTAGAATACCTTGTAACGGTGTACCAATGGCATCGAAGGCGGAGAAGAAAACGCCATACCCGAGGAATCTATAAATTAGATTATATACCTCTTCATCATTTGTAAATAATGCAGATATGCTTTCCATATGAGTGAATGTGAAAGCACAAATTAAAATCGCAATGACAATGGCTAACACGCGAGAAATGTAAGAGTATTGAATAGCTTCTTTATGTCGCTCTGCACCAACTTCATAGCCTACGGCAATGGTGGAAGCCATGGCAATGCTAAGTGGTAAAGCAATAGAAACACGTTGGTAAAGGAAATGACCGATTGGTGAGCCGCCACGACAGCGGATCCAAAGTGTACCATCAATAGGCCGGCAATACTGAAAATGCTGGCTTCAAAAAAGATGGAAGAACCGATTGGCAAACCGATTTGCAATTGTTCACGTATGTATTGCCATTTGGGGCTTACCCAATCTTTATAGATGCGATATCCCTTTAATTTAGGATGGAAGAGTACCATCGCACTAAATAGAATAAAGTTTGTCCAACATGCTCCGGCAATACCATAACCAGCACCTACACCACCAATTTCTGGCAATCCGAAGTGCCCAAATATCAGTGAGTAGTTTAAGAATACATTCACTACTAAAGCTCGTTACTACAATGGCCATAGAATAGTGAGTTAACCCGTGGGAATCAACGGTGTTACGCAATGTATTAACCCATAACAGAGGGAATAGGCCAAGTGCGAAAGCTTTCAAATAATTGATACAAACTGCTGTAGCAGCGGGTTCTAAGTTAAGAAAATTTAGTAATGGTACTAATCCGAAAACACCGAGTAATAATATGATAAGTGCTAGGGTTGTTGCAATATAAAACCCTTGGTAGACGATGGTAGGGATGCTATCTGTTTTCTTGGCTCCTAATAGCTGTGCAAATAATCGGGGTGATGCCCATTAGGGTCCCTTGTGCAAAGATATAGAATAATAACCATAGATTGTACCCTGTCGCAACCCCGGCTAAATCAATTGTACTATATTGTCCCGTTAAGAAGATGGCGATAAATGTGCCCCCTACAAGAGAAAATTGGGTGATGCACATAGGAGTAAATAGTTTAATGAACAACCATAATTTTTGTAGTATAGAATATGTTTGATACATAATGACCTCCTAAATTGATGATATATTTTAACATAGTCTATCTATTATGGCTAGGTGTATAGAAAACTATAGAATATAGTTGTATATATGGGTATTCGTATTAGGAATAGATGGATACCATTACAGTATTGTACAAGGTAGATTCTCTTTAGTATAATAAGTATATTAAATATTTTCGTTATAGGAGGTACGAATTGGACATTGTATCTGTTCAAGGTTTGTTGGCAATGTTACAAATCATTGTCATCGATATTCTGTTGGCCGGCGATAATGCCATTGTGATTGGCATGGCTGCACGAAATTTACCGGCTCATTTACAAAAGAAAGCAATTTTCTGGGGCACAGCAGGTGCTATCATTTTACGTCTCGTTATGGCATTCCTCTTCGTTGAGGCTTTAAATACAATTCCAGCACTTCGTTTGGTAGGTGGTATCCTTTTATTATGGATTGGGTACAAGCTCGTTGCTGATGATGACAGTGAGCATAATATCGAGGCCAAGGATAGTTTGCGAGCTGCAATCATGACGATTGTCATTGCTGACGGTATCATGGGTATCGATAATGTAATCGGTGTAGTAGGCGCCGCAGGTGGCCACATGACAATGGTTGCTATTGGTATGCTTATTACGGTGCCTATCATCGTGTATGGTAGTACATTATTTGTGAAAGTCATCGAGCGTTTCCCAATTATTCTCTACGTGGGTGGTGGTATCCTAGGATGGGTCGGCGCTGGCATGAGTGTGGAAGACACATTGATTGCTCATACAGTCGAACCATATGCGCTATATATTAAAATAGCTGCCGTTATCCTTGTAGTAGGCGCATCTTTAGTAGTAAAACAACTTAAAAAATAATTGGAATGTATAATATCTCTTCTCTTTTTTACAGGAGGAGAGATATTTTTTTGCAGTAGATTATGAGAGATATTAAAGCATTTGTTTTAGATGAGAAAATACATGAAATATGGTATAGTTAAGGGATAGTTATAGAATTAATTGTAATTGAGGTACGAATCATGGAATTTTTAGAAGTGGCTACATGGGTTACGATTGGCAAAATTATATTGATAGATATCTTATTAGCTGGTGATAACGCTGTAGTCATCGGTATGGCTGCTGGTAAACTAGCACCAGAACTTCAAAAGAAAGCCGTTATATGGGGGACGGTAGGTGCTATTTTAATGCGTCTACTCTTTGCTACAGTCTTGGTAGAAGCGTTAACCTTGATTCCTCTCGTTCATTTAGGCGGTGGACTTGTGCTCATATGGATTGCCGTTCAGCTTTTTAAAGAGCGATGACGAAGAGGCACACATTGAGGCTAAAAATCCTTTAATGGGCGCTATCTGGACGATTATCGTTGCCGACGCCATGATGAGTATCGACAATGTCATCGGTGTTGTGGGCGCTGCTAAAGGTCATTTAGAACTGGTTATCGTTGGTATGCTAATTACGGTACCTATCATCGTGTTTTGTTCTACACTATTCGCTCGTATTATTAACAAATTCCCAGCCATTCTTTGGGCTGGCGGTGCACTACTTGGATGGGTTGCCGGTGAAATGATCGTAGAAGATCCACTTCTTTTGCCATACATTCAAGGTGAAGAATTACTCGTAAAATTTGGTGCCCTATTCTTTGTTCTTATTGTGACTGGTATCATTAAAATTTGGAAGAAAAGAGACGCGTAATGAACGGTACAGGTCGTACATCTCGTAAACATAAAATCTAAAGGTAGACAACAACATACAGGTGGAAAACTTTCTAAAAAACAACAGGCCATTTTAAATGCGCCTGTTAAACTTGGTGATGAGGTGTTTGGTAACCATTCATGGTATTGGCAGTAGTGGGGAAGGTGTAGGTCGCGTAGACGATTTTACTGTCTTTGTTCCATTTGCTTTACCTGGGGAAATTGTGAAAGTATCCATCAATATGGTGAAAAAGACATATGCCACAGGTACATTGATTGACATTGTTACACCTGCTGATAATCGTATAGAACCAACTTGTGAACTATATGGTGTATGCGGTGGTTGCCAATTGCAACATATTACCTACGAAGGGCAGCTTTCACTAAAAACACAAAAGGTGAAGGATGTTATTGAACGAATTGGTCACCAAAATCCCAATCTTGTAAAAGCAGCACTAGGGCCAAAAGAACCTTGGGCATATCGAAACAAGATGCAAATGCCTGTCGGTGGTGCTAGAGGCGACATTAAGATGGGATTCTATGCAATGGGATCTCACGATATCGTACAGGGGACGAATTGTCCTATCCAAGATGAAGGAAATAACACAATTGCTCAAGTGTGTTATGATATCGCTAAAGAATTTGATGTTGAGCCATACGATGAACATACAGGCAAAGGTGTATTACGCCATGTAATCGGTCGTATTGGACAATCTGGATGGATGGTTATTCTCGTAACTGCTACTGATTATTTACCGCATCAAGAAGCATGGGTTAAAAACATAACCAATCGTATACCACAAGTGGAAACCATCGTTCATAATGTGAATAGTAAACGTACCAATGTCATTTTAGGGCCTACTAATCATGTTCTTTATGGAGATGGTATGATTACAGACCATATAAAAGACCTACGTTTTACCTTGTCACCACATTCATTCTTCCAAGTGAATCCAGAACAAACAACGGTGCTTTATGATCAGGCATTAGCCTATGCGGATCTTAAAGGTAATGAAACCGTTATCGATGCGTATTGTGGTACTGGTACTATTTCATTGTTTTTGGCTCATAAGGCAAAACATGTTATCGGCATTGAAATCGTAGAACCCAGCTATTATCAATGCTCGTGAAAATGCCCAAAAAATAATGGCTATGATAATACTGAATTTATCGTCGCTGATGCGGCTGTTGAAATGCCTAAAACTCTATAAAGCCGGCGTACGACCAGACGTCATCGTATTCGATCCAATCCGCGCAGGCTGTAAAGAAGAGGTATTGACCTCTGCAGCGGGTATGGAACCAAAACGTATTGTCTATGTATCCTGTAACCCAGCAACCATGGCACGAGATATTGAAATCCTCACACACTATGGGTATGAACTTAAAGAAGTGCAGCCTGTAGACATGTTTCCTATGACTGCTCATGTTGAGGCAGTGGCTT